>Ga0066256_1001809_pt1 | contig 23827 bp, 26 predicted proteins | sample ThiBio_1000_biof_FD_87107 | JGI IMG/M metagenome (GOLD analysis project Ga0066256, IMG submission 87107) | Wastewater bioreactor microbial communities from Cape Town, South Africa - Thiocy_expt_1000_biof (version 2) | ecosystem: Engineered > Bioreactor > Thiocyanate-remediating >... | reverse complement strand
CGTGACAATCGATCCCGAGATCGAGGGGCCGGCAGCTCCCGGCATGCGGTAAGGAGGCACTCGTGGGACTGGCAAACATCGCAAAGACGAAGGGCGCGGCCGACAACGCCGCGTCGCGCCTGTCGAACAAGCGTGGAGCCGTCGCAATCCGGGTCTCGGAGAAGCCGGGGCACGGAATCCTCGTCTCGCCGCTCGGCGCTGCGCCGGCTGGAACGGCGCTCAAGCTTCATCAGCCCGAGGTTCAGGGACTGCCGCTGACTACAGCGCTCTCCGGGGCGCGCAGCCCGGAGGGGCGCGTGACCCATCGCACCGCTCCGGGCGATCTCGTCGTGCTCGAAGCCGCGTTCATCGAAGGCGACACGCTCGTATGCGGTCGCATCGCCGGGCGTATCCATGACGGGATGAGCGGGCCGGTCCAGGTCATGAAGGCGCTCGCGCGCATTTCGGCAGCGAACGTCCACAAGGGCGGATTCTCGCAATGGGTCTCGATCCCCGACCCGCTCGCCGCTCGCGTGATGCGAAGCGCCGGCGATGTCGAGGCTCTTGTCATGAGCCAGGTTGGGCGCGAGTTCCCGGGCGGGGAGGTGAGCTTCTTCATGCGCTCACGCACCGGCCGGCAGGAGTTCAAGATGGACCCGGGCGAGAAGGCCTCCGCCTATGTCGGGCGCGATCAGTCGCTTCGCGAGGGGATCAACACGCGCGTCGAAACCAGCGGCAAAGTGCTGGGTTCCGTCTCGAAGCTCTATGGCGAGGGCTATGTCCCGAGCCTTCTGATCCTCTGCGACGAGGACAAATGGGCCTCCGGTGGGAAGACGGGGAAACCCCATCGGGTTGCTGCCTGCGTGGAGCGGCTCGAACTCGTCCACCCGATCGACCGAAAGATGATCGGCACCGCCAACATGAAGGACGCATCGGGCAAGCCGATGAAGCCATTCGAGACGCGCGAGCTATGGTCGGCTGAGCAAATGGCCACCGACGCGAGACGTCGAGCACCCGAGAAGGTCGCTTCGGCGCCATCCAATGACGATGATGGTGACGATCAGCCCCGGGCGCCGCTGCCGTTCCGGAGCGCCCAGGCGCGCCGTTCACTACCCGGCATGGGCTAGGCGGCGCATGCCGCTGGAACAGTGGTTCTCGAAATTCGAGACGCCCTTGAGCGCTGCGCCGATCTGACCCGCGTCGCCACTCGTCGCGCGCCGGATTGAAGCAGCCAGACTCTGCCCGCGCTCAGTCAAGGTCACGACGCGAACGCGCTTGTCCTTCGGATCGGATTCCCGCACGGCGAGCTCGCAATCGACGAGCGCCGCAATCGCATAGGAGACATTCGAGCCGGCGATATTTTCGTCCTTGATCAGGTCGACGACGCGCTTGGGCCCCTTGTCGAGGCTGAGGAGAAAAATGACGTTGGAGACGGCCATATTGCCGAGGCCGGCCTGCTTCAGCAGCGGATGAATGAAGTCGTCGAAGTGGCGGAGCGCGCGGTGTGAAGCGACGGCCACGTCGGCCCAGTGCCCTTTCCCGCGACGATCTGATCCGCTCATTGCCTTCCCCGATGACCTTCGATTTGAACCTTGAATCGAATATCGAAGGAATACGGAAATTGGGCAAGGAGAAATCCGGACGGATGTGCTCCGCCCGGAAGGATCGTTCAGGCCGCGATCATGAATCGCTGCTCTTGACCTTGATGTGGGAGAGCCGCTGCAGCTGCAGCGAAGAATGCTATCAGCTCGTCTCTCGCGGCGGCGTCCGCCTGGGCCAAGACCGATCCTGCCAGGATCGGATCGGTCGTCCAGGGGTCTCGGCTTTGTTCAGTCTCGACGGGCGCTTCGGCCCCGGTCAAATCGGAAAACATCGCAGTAATCTCCAGAGAATGCGGACAGGAACGAGAGCTTCGGGAGCTCTTTGCCGTCTCGGAGCGATTTCGCCGTCAGGGCTGCGTTGTGGGCCATGGCACAGTCTCCTTCATGGCGTTGCGATGGAACGAATAGGGAACATAACTGGAGCGACGACGCAAGCCCCAGTTTGAAATCGGGGGCACGCGCACAGTGGATAGGTGAATCGATCCTTGATGCCTGCGCTCGAATCCGCGGAACGAGCTCGCTTCGCTTAGATCGACGGTGCGAAGGAATTTCGAGCCGCGAGTTGGGAGGCCGCGTTCGCGGCCGTCGGCGCCTTCAGGATCTCCTCGTCTCCCTCGAAGACTGCCCACTCGCCACGCTTCATGCGTGTGAGCTCGAAGCCAGCGGCGGAAACGAAAGTCGGAAGATCGCGATCGAGCTGGAATGCCCACTCCTCGTCGAGGCCTTCGCTGCGGGCGATCTCCGATGCCTGCTTGGCGTCGATTTCGGCAAGGACGCGATCACCGGCAGCCTGGGCGGCCGCAAGGGTTTCGTAGGGCGACTGGCCGGCCTGGTCGGGAATCGAGAGCCAGAACTTCCCGGCTTCGAGGTTGATGAAGGTAGAGCCTGCCTCACCCGAGACGAACGTCTCGACCGTCATCGCCGTCATCGGGCGGTGCCAGGTTGTCGAATCCAGTTGGTCCCATTCCATCGCGCGCAGTCCTTCAGCTGAGATGCTGGTGAGGCTATGGCGGCCCGACGAAAGCCGCTAGCGGCCGAAGCCGGCTGCAGGCGCCGGACGATTAACCGCGAGCCCGAAAACCCGCTCCATATCGTTCCGCCAGAAGCGCTTGACCTGGCGTTCGAGATCAACGCGTCGGAGATATCGGCGAACCGATCGAAGGCTCTCATCCATCTCGTTGTCGGGCCCGTCCCACGCATACATTACGTCGAGAGCGTGGCCTGGTTCGCTCTCGATCCAGGCATGGCCGTTATAGCCGCCGTCGCCGTCCATGAGGGAGGGGTCGAGATAGAACTGGCCTCGATCATGATCGACACCGGCCAGGCCCCAGCCGCCGCGGATCGCCAGATCGAAGTCGTCCTGGAAGCCGGAAGGCCAGAACAATGCGCCGACTCGAACATCGGCGATCCGGAAGCCGAGGAGGCCAGCTGCGGCCGTCTGGACAAGGATGCAGACAGTATCGATCTGCAGATCGGGCCGGGCGGAGCGAACGATCTCGTTCGCCTCCTGCAGCGTCCCTTGCAGGTCGACGTCCATCAGAAGATCCGCGGCGCCGGCGGCTCGTCATCCTTGAGTTCGAGCTTCAGATCCGGGTCGGTGGCGAAGGCGTAAGCGTATGAGCCTGCGTGATCGTCGAAGAACACGACGCCGACTCCATCTTTCTCGGCGAAAATCGGCACACCGGTCTGGTAGCCGGGCAGCGTTGGATGGCTGAACGGAGCAAGCTCCCGGCTCTCGTCGGAATTTCGTACCCAGCGCTTCATGGCCGCCGCGCGCTCGACCTCGGCACGCGTCATCATGAGGACGCGCATATCCTCCAGGTCAGCAGCGTTGCCGATCACGGGAGCAAGCATGGAACGGGCGAGGGCCCGAAGTGGCTCCTGCTGATAGCGAGGCATGTCGACGACGCGCTGCCAGCTCTCAGGGGCGACTCGCGTCTCTTTTTCGATCCGCAGGATCACTGGGTCGAGCTCAGCCTTCTCGGGCGCCCGGGATGTCACCTCGCCGATGTATTTCTGAGGGACACGCGTGTCCTTCAGATCGACATTCATTGCGTCATAGGTGAGGGCGTCGTTACGCGCCTGCGGGTCCAGCGCATCGAGTTCCGGCATCCGCTGCCGCAGCGCCGCGATGTCGGCGAAATGGGAGCTGAGGTCCGGCGCCGGGTTGATTGTCTTCGCTGCCTCGCGGAGGGCTTCAACCTGGAAGGAGATGGGCGTATCGACGGGCAGGAGCGGGAAGCCGTCGTCGGTGCAGCGGAAGGCGTCGCCGTTGAATTCCTCGTGGGAGATCACGTCGCCACGACCCTCTTGCAGGACCCCGTCCTCGACACGCAGGCAACGGATCGGATCCGAAAACTCCAGCTGAACGCGGTCCTCGAACTGCACCCGGTCGGTGATCATGCGGTAGATCGCGCCTTCCGGCAGACGGTGGAGCTCGGGATGCGGCATTGATGAAGTCGTTGATTGGGGCCGGTCCGGCTTCCTTCGAAGTTGCCGCGACCGGACGCCAGCCACAAGCGCAGTCTCAAATGGATTTCGCCATTCCTGGCCTCGAGGCATAGTCGCAGTATGCTCACGCTTCTGTTTCTCGCCGTACTCGTCATGATCGCACTCGCCCAGCCGGCGACCGCGCAACTGGTCTATGCCTACGACGGCCCCGGTCGGCCCGGATCGGTCGTCATCAACACGCAAGAGCGGCTGCTCTATTTTGTTCGTGCAGATGGCGAGGCTCATATCTGGCCGATCGCCGTCGGGCGCGAGGGTCGCCAATGGTTCGGCCGCACCCGTGTTGTTAACAAGGCGAAGAACCCGGCCTGGCGCCCGACAGAATCGATGCGGGCCGAGAATCCGCGCCTGCCGGCCTATGTCGCGCCGGGACCCCGCAATCCTTTGGGGATCAGGGCGATCTATCTCGCCGAAGGTGCGCTACGCATCCATGGCACGAATGCGCCCGGCTCCATTGGACGAGCGGTCTCCAGTGGTTGCTTCCGGATGCATAACTCCCACGTCACGCAGCTCTATGAGCTTGTGACCACCGGCGCTCCGGTCGAGGTTCGCTGAAAGCGCAGGATTCAGTAGCCGCCGAGACGCCAACACGCCCAAGCCCCCGCGAGCGTTACGATCCAGATCAGCTTGAGCCGGATCCAAGGCCAGTACATCTCGCAAAAGAGCTTCACGACAGTGAGGAAGAAGGCGGCGGCCAGGATATTCCCGACGACCTCCATGATCTTGTCACCAAGCTTGCCGAGACCATAGAGGTCGTCGATCAGGTAAGCGCCGGCGCCGAGAACGCCCAACGCCATCACGGCGCGGGTCAGGAACGTGCGCCCGCGGCGCGGCGAGCGGGCGGCAACGGCACGCGTGGACGGCGCAGGCGGGACGCAGCTACGAGATTTCGGGGCAGTGAGGCGGCTTACGCGTCGGCCGGCGTGGCAGCCGTGGCCTCGTTCCGTGCCGCGACGCGCGCTTGCCAGGCGTGGCGGAGGCGGTCGATCAGCATCGCCGCCCGGCCCTTCAGGGTGCGCGGGCCCATGACCGAGGTCAGCTGCGTCGAGCGGCTGGCGAATTTTTCCTTGAACGGCTCTTCGCCGCACAGGAAATCCACGGCCTCGAGCCCCTGGTCGATCGACCACTGCACATAATCCATCAGCAGCACCATGCCCGGCGAGCCGCGCTCGAAACTCGGGTCATAGCTGGTGAGGAACGCCATCAGGGTGCCGTTCTGGACGAAGTTGACCGAGATGGCGACGGTCTCGCCGTTGCATTCGAGCACGAAGACGCGCAGCGCGCCGGCCCTGGCCAGCACATCGACCAGGGCGGGGAGGGCGGGAGCCCCGACATCGTAGAGCGGCGAGACGCGGCCGCTATTGGCCAGCCACTGGCGCTTCATTTCGCCCAGCCGCGCCAGCACCGGCGTCGCAGGCGCATCGAGCGGCAGCAGGCGGAACACCAGCTCGCCGCTCTCCTCCAGCGCCTTCACGCCGCGCCGGTAGTTCTGCCGGGTTTTCTTCGAGTGCTGGTCGAACCATTGGCTGCCGGCGGTCCAATCGCCCACCACCTGCGAGCAGCGCTCGGTGCGGCGGTTGGGGGCGAGGCGCAGCCCTTCCGGCGCATCGAGGATGGCGCGGAACTTCGCCTCGGGGCGCAGCCGATTGAGAAAATAGAGGTCGAACCCGCCGGCTGCCAGCAGCTGTTGCCACAGCCGCTTGACCGCATCCGTGGGACAGCGCGGATCGAGCAGCAGATCGGGATAGTCGGTGCAGTCGATGGCGGCCCATTCGAGAAAGCGCAGGCCCTGGCGCTGCTGGATGGCTAGCGGCAGGATGGCGGCGAGTTCCTCGCCGCGCCAGATCAGCCCGATGCGCAACTGGCGCCGCTCGCGGCCGGGTACGGTGCGCCACCAGGCTTCGACCCAGGCGTGGCTCTGGAAGACGAGGCCGGGGCCGCGCCGCCACAAAGCCGTCCAGGCCGGCTCGATGGCGGCGAGCCGCTGGTCGCTGTCGACGATCTCGAAGCGCTCGGCGGCGATCGCCTCGATCGGGGCGTGCGCATTCATGGCTGGGTCGGCTCCTTGGCGGGCGGGCGCCGGCGGCCGAACCAGCCGGCCACGTGCCCGGCCATCTTCCTGAGCGGCAGCAGATAGAGCCCGAACAGCGACTGGTAGTCGTCCTTGTCGCGGTCGAGCAGGCCGAACTTCATGTCTTCGTCGGGATCGGGGACGCAGGCGGTGCCGAACATGCGGTCCCAGATCGACAGCAAGAGGCCGAAATTCTTGTCGTAATGGCGGGGGTCGGCGCTGTGGTGCAACTGGTGCCAGTGCGGCGACAGGATGTAGTTGTCGAGCGGCCCGAACGAGATCTTGTAGTGGGTGTGCCGCACGAAATCCATCATCAGCAGGTTGCGCATGGCATAGACGTTGATGCCGAACACGGTGAGTTCGACCGGGTCGAGGGCGATGATGCTCCAGATGCCGAAGCAGATGCCGGGAATGACGCCATCCCACATGCGGTTCATCAGGTCGTCGAGCGGGTGCACCCGATCCTTGGTGATGCCCACCAGCACTTCGGCCGAGTGATGCACCTTGTGCAGCTCCCACAGGAACGGAATTTTGTGCTGGGCGACGTGGTAGAGGTAATACGAGACGTCGTAGGCGAGGAGCATGGACAGGGTGAACAGCACCAGCACCCACCAGGGCGTCTGGCCCGCGAACAGCGGTCCATGCACCTGGAACACCAGGCTGATCAGCTGGTTGGTGCCATAGCCGACCAGCGCCACGAAGACGATGCCGGCGGGGATCAGCAGCACCGGCATGATCAGGCGCTTGGTGATGTAGAACATCAGGTCGGCCCGCGCCGAGGGGTGCATGATCACCTCCTTGGGCAGGGCGAAGCTGAAGAAATCACCGAACGACTTGTGCTCGGCGGTGCGCCAGTAGGCGATGAGGGCGCTGAAGAACGCGGTGGCGAACAGGATGGCCAGCGTGATGCCGTTCTCGCCGGTCACGGCGTTGACCAGCTTGCCGGCAACAAGATCGATGAAATCCGAAAGCATCGCGTCCTCGGGAACAATCCCAGTATCGGCCGGAAGATGCCAGAGCAGCGCGCCGGATGCCTGCCTGTCGTCGAATCGTCCTTAATGTCCGGCGCGGGCGGCGGCGGGGCTAGGCCGGCTTGTCGGGCGCGGGCTTGATGCCGTTGCTGTTATAGGCCAGCACCAGGACGATCATCATCATGACGATCGGCGTCTTGGACGACAGCGTGTTGTTGGAAAGCGCCGCGGCCAGCGTCGCCGCGACGCCGATCCAGGCGGCGGGCTGGGCATAGCGCAGCATGCGCCACAGCATGGCGATGACCAGCCAGGCGAACAGCAGCGCCAGCGGCAGGCCGAACAGCAGCACCAGCACCACCTGGGCGCTCTCGATGGTGGGCATGTGCAGTTTCTGCTGCACGATCCGGACCAGCTCGGCGCCATCCATGCCGAACATCACCTGCTGGAAGCTCACATAGTTGAACACGTCGTAGATGCTGACCCGCACGAAGAAATTCTCGTCGAACAGGGTGCTGGTGAAGCGGCTGAGCAGGCCCGCCGCGAGCAGCACCGCGGTGAGCACGGCGCCGCCGCCGGCGGTGGCGAGCACGACGAACAGCTTGGCCTGGCGCTGGTGACGCGGCGACAGGCGCGGCCAGGGCACCAGCAGGATGAGCGCGAAGATCTCGATCACCGTCACCACCAGCGCCATGCGGGCGCCGGAGGCGGCGGCGCCGATGAACAGCACCGCGATGCAGGCCACCCGGATCCAGACGCGCCAGCGGGTCAGCGCCACAAAGCCCACGGCGGTGGCGCAGGTGGCGCCGAGCGCCAGCGGATGGTCGGAAAGCCCGACCGGCCGGAATACCAGCTCCACCGCGTTATAGGGCATGATGCGCTGCTGGGTCAGCGCCTCGACGGTGCCGATGACGGCGCTGAGGATGAGCAGCCCGAGCGTCACATCGCCGAGCAGGCGGCGCGCGTCGGGGCTCTGCGCCAGCATGATCAGGCCGGCGGCGCCGGTGACGAGATAGGTGTCGATGAGCAGCACCGACGAGCCGGCCCGCCCGGTGACGAACATGAACACCACCAGCGCCAGCAGCAGCGCGCTGTAGCGCACCAGCGCCCGGAACTTGCCGATCTCGTCGCCCTGCAGCAGGAACGGCCGGCTGAACAGCGCCACCGGCACCAGCAGCAACACGGCGTAAGTGCCGAAATGCAGCTTCTCGTAGAAGGCGCCGGCCTCGATCGTATAGGAGACGAACAGGTTCATCAGCTCCGACGAGAAGCCGATGCGCAGCACGAAGGCGAAGGCCGTGCAGAAAAACAGCAGCAGCGACAGCGCGTTGTCATGACGCGCTGCCTCGGTCGGCGATCTGTCAAACGCGGCCGAGGAGGAACTCACTGGGGCATCCGACTGGGTTGGATGGAGCGGTGCGAAGCACGGCTGGCGAACCCTGCGAGGCTAGCCGAGGTTCAGAAATGTCGCGTTAACATCATGTGTATCGATGTAGCCATCGGGGCGGAGGGCGCCTGGAATAAGCAGGTTCGATCCGGTGCCTGGAGAGGCTGCCGCGATGACGAACCAGAGCTAGGACACCGGTCCGCCTACCGGATCGGAGAACCCGGACGCGGTGTCGCGGGTCAGCCAGCCGGTGTTGCTCCAGTCCCGCACGGTGACGGTCACCCTGCCGCGCTCGATGTCGATCAGGTTATAGCCGTTGGGTTCGCCGCGCAGGCGTGTCGAAATGGTCGAGGACGCCTGAGCGACGAGGATGGGCGCGCGCGCCGCACGGCGCAGGCCGGTGGGCGAGCCTTCGGTCACCGGGCCCTCGTGCTTGCGCACATAGGACAGGTGGAAATGTCCTGACAGAACCAACCTCACCCCGAGGCGGGCGAATGTCTCGAGCGCAAGGTCGGCCCGCTTGACGAGGCGCATCGGCTTTTCGCCGATGGTCTCGGGCTGCATCAGCGGGTGATGCGCCACGACGACCCTCAGGGCGCCAGGAGAAGCCGCCTCGAAGCGCCGCTCGAGCGCATCGAGCTGGCGACGGTTGATGGCGCCATGCGCCCAGTTCAAGCCGGCCCGCAGGCGGCGCGAGGTCTTGATCCCGGCGATCGCCACCCCTTGCAGTTCGATGAACGGCTCGAGATCGGTGGCGACATAGCGCCGGTAGAGTCCGTAGGGGTCGATGAAGCGGCGGAGAAGGTTCTGCGCCGGCACGTCGTGATTGCCCGGCACAGCGAAGACCGGCGTCTGCAGCGTGTCGAGGAAGGCCCTTGCGGCGCGAAACTCCCTTTCCGACCCAACCTGGGTGAAGTCTCCGCTCACCACGACCAGGTCGGGGCGCTGCTCTTTCAGGTCGTCAGCCAGCCCTTCGGCCAGTTGCCTTTCGTGACGCCCGAAATGCAGGTCGGAGAGATGGCAGATACGCATGTTTCAAGTCGCCTCGAGGGGATGGTCCGTGTCGGTGGAAACCGGCGGCGCCAGTATCGACAGGGCCAATGGCAGGATGCGGAAACGAAGGGGCGACGCCAGGGTGTCGATCTCGCCGTCGATCATGGCTCGGATGCGCAGCCATCGGGTTCGCACCACCACGGCACGGACGTTTTCGATCTCCAGCACATCGTCGTTCTTCCACGAGCCCAGGGCCATCTCCGCCGCCAGCCGCAGCGCATCGGCGACGCTCAGGTGCCGAAGCAGGTAAAGGCTCAGCGTGCCACCATCGAGGCGCTGGCGCTGGAACAGCTTGCCCAGGCCCTCGGCGTAATCGTTGTTGGCGATGGCGATGGACTGCACCCGCTCGATGCGCGGCTCGCCGGAACTGGTGGCGATCTCGGCGGCAAAGCGCCGGATACGCGACAGGCGGCGGACAAAATGGCCCAGAAAGCCGAGCTTGGCCGCGAGGTCGCCACGACCGCGCAGATGCTCGCGGGCGGCGGCGATGCCGGGTACCGCACCGATGACCACCTTGTGGAGGAATATGCGGCCGTTGACCTCGCCGACATCCATGCGGCGGGGAGCCATGGTGTCGAGGGCCGCGAACCACTCCTCAATCGTGACGGGAATGGCGAGGTCGCGCGCCAGCAGGTTGGCGGTGCCGAGCGGCAGCACGGCCAACGACCGGCCGGTTTCCATCGCCACCTGGGCAAGCCCGGTTGCCGTGCCGTCGCCGCCGGCCGCCATGAGGAACTCTGCGTTGCTGTTGCGGGCGATACGCAGGCGCTGTTCAAAGGGCCGATCGCTGTCGGCGTCGATGCTCACCGCCTCGCCACGGCCGGCAAACAGCTCGTGCAGCCGGTCGGCGGTCACGCCGAGGCGCATGGCGCCGCCGGAGTTGGGGTTGAGCAGGATGTGATACTTGGCCTGACGCATGGCTGTGTTGTCGATCCGGATGTCGCGACACCGGGGACTGCCCAACTCGCGCCGCATGGCACCTAACGTCGCAACCCCGCCGCCGTTCCCTCAGGCGACAGCTCTTCGGGGGCGCGGGCAGTAACATGGTCCAGCCACGGACGGCCCGGTTGGCCGGCGCTGCGGCTTGGCTTTCGCGCGCGCTTTGTCATACTGGCCTTCAGCTCCGGTGCTGCCTCGATGGAACCCGGCTGTCGGCGACAGGCGGCATTGGGCGTGAAGCTGGTTATTGCAGCGCGGGTCCCCCGGTTTCGGCGTCATGCGGCCGTTGGCTGGGCTTCGGCCATGGGCCGACCACGAGTTTGGCAGGACAGGATATTTCGGTGAGACATTCGACACCAACCATTACCGGCATGCGGGTCGTGCCGGTGGCCGGACAGGACAGCATGCTGCTCAACCTGAGCGGGGCGCATGCGCCGGTCTTCACCCGCAACATCGTCATCCTGACCGACAGCCATGGGCAGACCGGGCTGGGCGAGGTGCCGGGCGGCGAAGCCATTACCCGTACCCTCGAGGAGGCCCGCGACCTGGTGCTCGGGCGGCCGATCGGGGAATACCGGTCGGTGCTGCGGCGCGTCGGCGAGGCGTTTGCCGGCCGCGACAGCGGTGGGCGCGGGGCGCAGACCTTCGACCTGCGCGTCACGGTGCACGCGGTGGCGGCGCTCGAGTGCGCGCTGCTCGACCTGATGGGGCAGTTCGTCGGCGTGCCGATGGCGGAGCTGCTGGGATCAGGGCAGGTGCGCGACGCCGTGCCGATGCTGGGCTACCTGTTCTATGTCGGCGACGGTACGCGGACGCCGCTCGGGTACCGCGCGGCGACATCGGGCGACGACTGGGAGCGGGTGCGCGACCTCGCGGCGCTCGATCCCCAGGCCGTCGTGCGGCAGGCCGAGGCGGCGCAGGCGCGTTACGGCTTCCGCGATTTCAAGCTCAAGGGCGGCGTGCTGCGCGGGGTTGAGGAGGCCGAGGCCATCTCGGCGCTGGCGCGGCAGTTTCCGGGCGCCCGCATAACGCTCGATCCAAACGGCGCCTGGTCGCTCGATGAGGCAGTGGCGGTCTGCAGCGCGATCAAGCAGGACCTCGCCTATGCCGAGGATCCGTGCGGGGCGGAGCAGGGCTATTCGGGGCGCGAGGTGATGGCGGAGTTCCGTCGCGCCACGGGCATCCGCACGGCGACCAACATGATCGCGACGGATTGGCGGCAACTCAAGCACACCATGGTGCTGGGCAGTGTCGACATTCCGCTGGCCGACCCGCATTTCTGGACGCTGCATGGCTCGATCGAAGTGGCGCAGCTCTGCGCCCGCTGGGGGCTGACCTGGGGGTCGCACTCGAACAATCATTTCGACGTGTCGCTGGCGATGTTCACCCAGGTCGGCGCCGCGGCGCCGGGAACCATCACCGCGCTCGACACGCATTGGATCTGGCAGGACGGGCAGGCGCTGACCGTCGAGCCGCCCCTGATCCGGGGCGGCGAAGTGCGGGTGCCGGAGCGGCCTGGGCTGGGCGTCGAAATCGACGAACGGGCGCTCGAACAGGCCAACACCCTTTATCGCTCGCTGCCGGCGGGTGGCCGGAACGACGCGGCGGCGATGCAGTATCTGCACGAGGGGTGGACGTTCGACGCGAAGCAGCCGGCGCTGGTGCGGTGAGGGGGCGGGGCAGCGTGATGGGGTCAGCTGACTTGATAGCGGACCTGCGATATCGGCGATTTCCCCGTGCACACGCTATGTGCGTTCGATGCGATGGCACAACCAGGTTTGGAACCGTTCGTGGAGTCTTGCATTGATGCATAATCCGAGCGCTGCGGGTTAAGGACTCCCCCGTCCTCTTTCGCCAAGGGACTTCAGCGTCAATGGTCCTGCAGCACCGTGGAGCCCCGGTCACCCCCCAAGCTGCCGGGGCTTCATTGTTTCTGGCCCACGCCTTAGGGTTCTCGGCATTCCGCTGATGAGCGTCCTCAGCGAAAAGGGCCCGCCATGTGTCACGCCTACTCGATCACCACCAATGTCGAAGCCATCCGCCAGATGGTGCAGACCATTTTCCGATTCGATGTGGCGGCCAATATCGGCAACCTGACGCCGCAGACCGGCGTCTATCCGGACATGCTGGCCCCGATCATCCGAAACCAACCGGGGTTCCGCGAGCTGATCAAGCTGCGATGGGGCCTGCCCACCTCATCGCAGGCGCTGTACAAGCAAGCGCAGGATCGAGCCGACAGGATCGCGAAGAAGCAGGGCCGCGACTTGACCGCCGAGGAGTTCGCCGAGTTGGTGCGGATGGAACCCGACCGCGGCACCCATAATGTGCGGAACACCAAGAGCGCGCACTGGAAACGATGGTTAGGGCCGGAGTTCCGCTGCATCGTGCCCTTTACCAGTTTTGCCGAGGTGAGCAGCGAGATTGGTCCGGACGGCAAGAAGCTGGGCAACACCTGGTTTGCCTTCGACGACAGCCGGCCGCTCGCCTTCTTCGCCGGCATCTTCGCGCCCCAGTGGACCAGCGTCCGGAAGACCTCGGAAGGCATGATCACCACCGACCTGTTCGCGTTCCTGACCACCAATCCGAACAATGTCGTCGCGGTCGCCAACCCCGACGCCATGCCGGTGATCCTCAGGACGCCGGAAGAGATCGAGATATGGATGACGGCCCCCTGGGAGGAGGCGCAGAAGTTGCAGCGGCCACTTCCCGATGGCGTGCTGCAGATCGTCTCGATCGGGAACAAGGAAGACCCGCCCGAGGACGAGGAGCCGCCCCCGACTTTCGCCGCTGACGACGACCCCCAGCCGTCCCTGTTCTAGCCGAAATCATAGGGGCTACGGGCGCGCTTCCGCTCCTATGCGATCAAGCCGCCGCCTCGAAGGCAGCGGCTTGATGTCTCAACAGGTCGATTAGTTATTGAGCGTCACGTAAATCGTGACCGTATCGCCTTCGACCGTCGCGCCGATAATGTCGGCCAAGGAAGCATTGCGGGTCTGCACCGCAGCGACCACGGCAGGGTTCTTGCCGAGTTCGTCGCGGATGTTCGTGCCGCCGACCGTGGCAAGTGCCGAGACGGTTTCGTCATCACAATCCGAAACCGAGATCAAGTTCACCTTGGGAGCGCCCGCAAGAAGCGAGACGTCGACTTTGCCCATGCCTTCGATCTGCGAGGCCATGCCGCCTGCGTCGCATGACATGCTTTCGCTGTCCTGAGCAAAAGAGAGAGTGGGAGCGGCAAATGCCATAGCCGCAACAAGTGCGAGGGCGATTGTGGTCTTCATGTGTGGAGTCCTCTCCGGGGTAATTGTCAGCGAGGAAACACGTTCAAGCCCAGATGGTTGCCGATATCAGATCACGTTCAATTGCGCTTCTTCCAAGGAACTATTGCAATGTCCCGGGCGCTGCGAAGCCTTGCACGGTTGCGCCTCCGCAGTGAGCGCATGCAACCAGTTTACGCTGCTTTTTTCTGCCGCAGTTGTCGCAGCCACGGGCAACTTACTACAACACTGAAGAACGCAGCGCTCGGCTGGGCGATGGACCCAAGCCCGCATGAGCAGGTTCTATCTTCGCGTGATACGAATCCGACGAAATCGCCGGCAATGCCAGAGTGCCATCTGAGCTCCAGTTCGGAGCTAAATCCAGCTGTAATACGTTGATTCTGCTTGATTAATTTTGGTAGCGGAGGAGGGATTTGAACCCCCGACACACGGATTATGATTCCGCTGCTCTAACCAACTGAGCTACTCCGCCCCGGGTGCGAACGGTACGAACCGCTGGCGGGGCGCTATGCGCGGCGCCTTCTTAGGTTTGGCGGGGGTGGGTGTCAAGCGCTGGTGGGTGGTGCGATGCAGATGCTGGGGACGATGGTGGCGGGTTGGTGTTGTGCGCACCGTCCGAGGTCTCGCGTCCCCTCGCCCTCCGGGGTGAGGGGTAGCCAAGCACACCGGCAGTGCCGCTGCCTTCGGCACCAGATCAGCGGTCAAGTCCTGCGCGCTTGGCGCCCCTCACCCCGACCCTCTCCCCAGAGGGGGCGAGGGGGCGAGGGGGGGCGCGGCCGGTGAAAGAAGCGTCGCCGTCAGCTAACGACCTGAACCCTCGTCACCACGCCCTCCGGCCCGACATTGCCGCGCCAGGTGACGCGGTCCGCCGGCAGCTTTTCGCCGAAGCGCGGGGCGACCCAGCCGCCGGCGCCGGGGGTGTCGCCGCCGCGGGCCACGGCGATGGCGAGGGAGGGGAAGCGGAGCACCAGCAGCGGGGTGCCGGCGCGGACGACGAGGACGGAATCGGCGTCGATCGTCGCAGTAAGGTCGGGCGCCAGCTGGAAGGCCAGCTCGGCCTCTTCGGTGCCGCCGACGAGGCGATCGGCGACGTCGAAGCCGTCGGCGGCGAGCGCGATGCGGCGTTCGTGGGTCACGCCGAACAGTTTGTGGTAGCCGTCGTTGCTGGCCTGCAGCGGGCCGAGCCAGCGCGAGCTGGCCTTGTCCGACCAGTTGAAGGCGCCGGCGATGCGGCTCTGGTTGTGGCCATAAAGGCTCAGCGTGTTGTGGGCCGGGGTACCGCGGAACCAGTCGCGCCACTTGCCGCCCGAGCCATAGAGCCAGGTGCCCGGGTCGACCAGCACCGGGTGGCCGTCGAGCGCCAGGGTCAGCGAGAGTGCGTCGGCATGGCCATGCGCGGAGATCGAGAGATAGCCGAGCGGGCCATGGTCGAAGGTGAGCGTCGCGGCGTGCCCGGCAAGCGGGCCGCGCCACACCGAGAGGCCGCCTTCGGCGAAGCTGGTGAGGCCCGCGGGCGCGACCGACACCGATGGCGGGGTGCCGAAGATGGCGGCCCGCAGATCGCCGGGCGCCTGGGCGATGCCGGCAATGCCGAGGAAGCCGGCAATGGCCGCGGCGACGGAGCGGGCATAGTCGGGCTCGTCGCCCAGCGTCAGCACCCGGCCTTCGTCGTCGTCGCCGAGGTTCGGGGTGGGCTCGCCAAGCGAATCAACAAAGCCGGCGAAGGCGCTGATCCGGTTGTCGAAAGTTTCGGGGAACGGGGTGCCCGCGGCGCGCGCCGCGAAGGCAGAGAGCAGCGCCAGCTCGACGGTGAAGGCGGCATAGGTCGGGGTCTGCTCGGCGCCGCTGCCATCGGAGAGGATCTGGCGGTCGATCTCGGCGATGAGGGCGGCGCGGGTGGCCTGCGGCTCGGCGCCGAAGCCGAGCCCGAGCAGGTATTCGCCGGCGAGTTCGGCGACGAGATGGTTGTTGGCCGACGAGAATCGCGATGGGAAGCGCGGCAGCCAGAACCGGCTGGCGGCGAGGATTTCGCCGAGCTGGCGTTGTGCCGCGGGGCTCAGGCGATCGCCGGCGAGGCTCGTGACGACGAGGAGGCTGATGGAGCGCAGCGCCACCTCGATGCCCGAGGCCCAACCGACACCGCGGAACGGCGGGTTGGCGGCGTGCCAGCTGGCGAGGGCGGCTTCGATGGCGGCGAGGGCGGCGCGGTTATCCGCCAGCAGCACCTCGGCGGCGAGCGGCACGAGGAACTGCAGCCGGTTGATCTCCCAGACATATTTGACGTCGCCGCGGCGACCATCGTGGCGGAAGTCGATCTCGGGCGCATAGGCCTCGGCGCCCGGCCAGGCGCCGGAGGTGACCGGGTCGAAGCGCCACAGCGCCTCGGGGAACAGGTCCGTGGGGTGGCGCTCGGGCCAATCCCGGCCCAGGGCGCGGTAGCGGCCGGCAAGCGTTGCGGCGGCGGCTGCGGCGATGGCGGCGCGGGTCGCCGGATCGGCGGCGGCGAGGCGATCGCGGAGGCCGGGCAGGGCGGGCATTGCGTCGGCGGTCGGGTAGCGGGCCCAGCCTTCATGCCGGCCCTTCGAGGCGCGCTTGCGGGCGGCCTCCCCGAGGCGGTGCAGCACCTCGGCCGGCTCCATGCTGCGCAGTCGGTTGATGTACCAGCCGAGCTTCATCGGCGCTCCCAGGGTTTGACGTCTGATACACCATAGGGGGCGATTTCGGTGCGCCTGAAACTCGGCTTTCGCCGCATGCGGTTAACATCGGCGCGCAACCGGGGAGAAGGCGATGCGGCTGATCGGGCGGGCTATGGTGCTGATGCTGGCGCTGCTGGCGGGCGGAGCAAGCGCGGCGCCGTTGCCGCTGCAGCGCGGGGTGAACATCCACGAATGGCTCAACTGGTCGCCGCTCGCCGCCGATGGCAGCTATCGCTGGCCGCCCTACCGCTCGATCGCCGAATGGCTGGCCGGCGGGCGCTCGGCCGCGGACTGGCCGGCCACCGACCCGCTTGCCGATATCCGCGCGCTGGGCTTCGACTATGTGCGGCTGACGGTCGATCCGGGGCCGCTGTTGGCCACCGAAGGCGAGCGGCGGGCCGAGGCGCTGGCCGTGCTTTCGGACGCGGTGAGCAAGCTGCTCGGCGCCGATCTCAAGGTGGTGTTCAACCTCCACGCGGTGTCGCAGGTGCCGCAATACGGCATGGACGTGGTCAACGGACCGGCCGGCTCCGGCGCCATCGCCGACTATATCGCCATGGTTGCCGATGTGGCGCGCATGCTCGCCCCGCTCGGCGCGGACCGGGTGGCGATCGAGCCCTATAACGAGCCGGCGCACTATCCCTGCGATGCCTCGGGCAGCGAGGACTGGCAGCAGATCATGGCCGGGACGGTCGCGGCGATCCGCGCCGTCAGCTCCGATCTCACCATCGTCGCCACCGGCGCCTGCGGCGGCAGCGTCACCGGCCTCACCGACATCCGGCCGGAATTCGACGATGCCAACCTGCTCTACAGTTTTCACATGTACGAGCCGCACAGCTTTACCCATCAGCGCTCCGACAATACGGGCGATTTCGCCTCGGGCCTGCCGTGGCCGGCCAGCGCCGGTTCGGCCGAACTGACCATCGAAATGCTGAAGGCGCATATGATGGCCGCCGGGCTCAGCGCGGCCGACGAGGCGCGCAATCTCGCGGCGGTGCAGGGCGCGGTAGAGGCCTATTTCGCCGAGAACTGGGGCGAGGCGCAGGTCACGGCGCGGATCGGCGAGGCGGTGGATTGGGCGAGGGCCAACGGCATCCCGCCCGAGCGGCTGTTCATGGGCGAGTTCGGCGCGATCCTGATGAGCCCGGATGGCCGCATGGGAGCGTTCAATGCCGATCGGCTGCGCTATCTCACTGCGGTGCGGCAGGCGGCTGAGGCCAATGGGATTGCGTGGGCGATCTGGGAGTATGCCAACCCCTACGGGATGAGCGTGATCGCGCCGAGCGGACCGGCGGTGCCGGATCAGGAGATGCTGGGAGCGCTGGGGTTATAGGGGGCAGTCGGGGGAGGGCGCTGACCGCAGTCGGTCAGGGTGCAGCCCGGGCCCGCAAGCATTGCACCAGTGCGAACGCCAGCAGGCCGCCGAGCAATTGCGCTGCGACAAACGGCAGGACATCGGCGGGGCGGATGCCGGTGAAGCTGTCGGTGAGCGCCCGGGCCAGCGTCACCGCCGGATTGGCGAACGATGTCGAGGCGGTGAACCAGTAGGCGGCAGTGATATAGAGGCCGACGGCCCAGGCAGTATCGTTGCGGCCTTGCCGGCCGAGGCCGATGACCAGCAGCAGCCCGCAGGTCGCGACGATCTCGGAGAGCCACTGGCCGAGGCCGGAACGCGGCGTGCTCGACAGCGCGATGGGCTGCAGCTCGAACATCAGGTTGGCGAGGATGGCGCCGGTCACGCCGCCCGCCAGCTGCGCCAGCACGTAGCGCGCGAGCCTGCCCCAGGGCAACTGCCGGCCCAGTGCCGCGACCAGCGACACCGCGGGGTTCAGGTGCGCGCCGGAGATCGGGCCGAGCGTCAGGATCAGCACCACCAGCATGGCGCCGGTGGGCAAGGTGTTGGCGAGGAGGGTGAGCGCGCCATCGTCGGTCAGCCGGTCGGCCATGATGCCGGAACCGACCACCGTCGCCACCAGCAGCGCCGTGCCCAGCGCCTCGGCCGCGAGCGGCCGGAGATGGTCGGTCATGCGGCGCCCGAGGCCTTCGAGGTGCTGCCGTCCATGGCGCCGATGCCGCGCAGCCTGCTGCCCAGCGCCATACGGTCGATGCTCTCGAGCGGCAGGTTGACGAAGGCGGCGATACGGTTGCGCATGAAACCAAGCGCGTCCTCGAAAGCCGCGCGTTGCGCGAATTCCGGGCCGTCGACCGCGGCGGGATCTTCGATGCCCCAATGCGCCGTCATCGGCTGGCCGGGCCAGACCGGGCAGGCCTCGCCCGCGGCGTTGTCGCAGACGGTGAAGACGAAATCCATTTTCGGCGCGCCGGGCCCGGCAAACTCGTCCCAGGCTTTCGAACGGAGGCCCTCGGTCGAAATGCCGGTCGCCGCGAGCACCTGGAGCGTCATCGGATGAACAGCGCCCTTGGGCGTGCTGCCGGCCGAATAGGCGTGGAAGCGATCGCCGCCCACATGGTTGAGCAGTGCTTCGCCCAGGATCGAGCGGGCCGAATTGCCGGTGCAGAGGAACAGGACGTTGTAGGTACGGTCAGCAGGCATTGGCGCTGGCTCCGGGAGTGCAGCAGGGGGTGAATTCGGCGACCAGCGGTTGGCACAGCTCGGGGCGGCCGCCGCAGCAATCGCTGACGAGGAAGCTCGCCACCTCGCGCACCCGGTCGAGTTCGGCGCGGTAGATGATCGAGCGGCTGTGCCGCTCGGCGCTGATCAGGCCGGCGCGGTTGAGCACCGCCAGGTGGCTCGACATGGTGTTCTGCGGCACCTCGAGCCGGCGCGCCACCTCGCCGGCCGGCAGACCATGCGGCTCATGCGCCATGATCAGCCGGAAGGCGTCGAGCCGGGTGGGCTGGGCGAGGGCGGCAAAGACGTCGATGGCGTCAGTGTTTTCCATATATCCGGATTTATCGATGTGTTTGCCGAGGCGCAAGTGAAGCTTTTATGACGGTATTTCCATGATCGTCGAATGAGGGTTGACAGGTCCGGACGTCTGCCTATGCTATTTCTATGAACATCGAAACAGCAGCCGCTCAGCTCGAAGCGCTGGGCAACCCGACCCGGCTCAACATCTACCGCACCCTGGTCCGGGCAGGGGGCAGCGGCTTGCCGGTCGGCAAGCTTCAGCTGAAGCTCGACATCGCGGCGTCGACGCTGTCGCATCACATCAAGAAGCTGGTCGAGGTCAACCTCGTCAGCCAGGAGAGGCAGGCGACGACGCTGATCTGTCGCGCCAACTATGCCAGCATGAACGGCTTGCTCGGCTTTCTCGCCGACGAGTGCTGCGCCGATGAAGCGGGCACCTGCGCGCCGGCGTCGAGCGAGGCGGCGGCCTAGGTCGCCCCTTTTTTGCCTTATAGTTCTAATTTTCTAGAAGGATGGAATCATGAAGAACACGGAGCTTCCGGTCGCGATCATCGGCGCCGGCCCGGTCGGCCTCGCCGCAGCGGCGCAACTGGTGTCCCGCGGGCTGACACCCATGATTTTCGAGCGCGGCGCCTCGGTGGGGGCTTCGCTGCTCGAATGGTCGCATGTGCGGGTGTTCTCGCCATGGGCATACAATATCGATGCCGCGGCGCGGGCGTTGCTCACCGCCGAGGGATGGCAGGCGCCTGAGCCCACCGCCCTGCCGACCGGAGGCGAGATCGCGATGCGCTACCTGCGGCCGCTCGCGGCGGTCTCTGCGATCGCCGGCGCCTTGCGGCTCGGCGCAAGGGTGACGGGGATCACCCGGAGCGGGCTCGACAAGGTGTCGAGCCGCAATCGAGAGACGACGCCGTTCGAAATCCGCTGGCGCGATGCGGATGGCGCCGAGCAGGCCACCCTGGCGCGGGCCGTGATCGACGCTTCCGGTACCTGGACCCGGCCGAACCCGATGGGGGTCGGCGGGCTGCCGGTGCGCGGCGAAGCCGAACTCGCCGACCGTATCGCCTATGGCATTCCCGACGTGATGGGTGCGCAGCGGGCCGATTACGCCGGCCGCACCACGCTGGTGGTGGGTGGCGGGCATTCGGCCATCAACGCGGCGCTGGCGCTGCTCGAGCTCGAGGTCGAGGCCGCAGGCACCAGGATCCTCTGGGCGCTCCGGCGCAACCGGCTCGACCGGCTGCTCGGCGGTGGTCTCAACGACCAATTGCCTGAGCGCGGTGCGCTGGGCCTGCGGGCCCGCGCGGCGATCGAAGCCGGGAGGCTCGAGATTCTCGCGCCGTTCGCTGCCACGAGGCTCGATCGCTCGGCCGATGGGGTCAGCGTCAGCGGCATGCTGGGCAATGCGCCGCTGACTCTCGGTGTCGACCGCGTCATCGTCGCCACCGGTTTCCGCCCCGACCTGCAGCTGCTCGGCGAACTGCGTGTCGGCATCGACCCGGCGACCGAAGCGCCGCCGGCGCTGTCGCCGCTGATCGACCCCAATCTCCATTCCTGCGGCACGGTACCGCCGCATGGGGTGGTCGAACTCAGCCATCCCGAACCCGACTTCTACATCGTCGGCGCCAAATCCTATGGCCGAGCCCCAACCTTCCTGATGGCCACCGGTTACGAGCAGGCCCGCTCGGTGGTCGCCGAACTCGCCGGCGACCCGGCAGCGGCCCGCCAGGTGCAACTGGTGCTGCCCGAAACCGGGGTCTGCAACGTCACGCCCGCCTCGTCAGGCGCCGCCGGCTGCTGCGACGGTCCGGCGCTCGCGACCAGCTCATGCTGTGTTGCCGACGAGGTCGCCAAAGCCGAAGGCGAAACCGGCTGCGGCGGCGGGGCTGCAGCCGTCAGCAAGCCCATCGTCGTATCCGCCTGACCTGGAGTCCCGATGTCGTCTCGTGGTTCCGCCGCGATGATCTGGGCGCTCGGCGCCACCCAGGTCATCGGTTACGGCACGCTCTACTATGCCTTCAGCGTGCTGGCTCCGGCCATTGGCGCGGAATTCGGCTGGCCGCCCGAATGGGTGTTCGGGGCGCTGAGCCTCGCGCTGCTGGCCGGCGGGCTTCTCGCGCCCTGGGCCGGGCACCTGGCTGACCGGTTCGGCGCCGCCCGCACCATGGTGGTGGGGTCGGTGGCGGCGGCGCTGCTGCTGGGCGCGGCGGGTCTCGCCTGGGACGGCTACAGTTTCGCCCTGGCGCTCGTCGGCATGGAGATGGCGTCGAGCCTGGTGCTCTATGCCACGGCGTTCGCGGCCCTGGTGCAGGCGGGCGCCGAGGGCGCGCAGCGGCGCATCACCTACCTGACGCTGATTGCAGGCTTCGCCTCGACGCTGTTCTGGCCGCTGACGGCCGTGCTGCTCGAGCATCTCGGCTGGCGGGGGTGTTATTTCGTCTTCGCCGCACTGAACCTCGTCGTCTGTGCGCCGCTCCATCTCTGGTTGGCGCGCCGGGCCCCGGTCGCCGTGGGCGAGGCCGCCGGCACATCGCCGCACGCGGTGGTCGAGGTGGGCGTTCTGCCGGCCGGGCGGCGCAACCTGGCGCCGGGGCTGATGATGGCAGGCTTTGCCATCGAGGGGCTCGTGCTGTCGGGCGTGCTGCTGCAGATCATGCCGATCATCCAGGGGCTCAGCCTCGGCGCCGGCGCGCTGGTGATCACCACGCTGTTCGGGCCGGCGCAGGTGCTGAGCCGCCTCGTCAACATGCTGGTCGGCCGCGACCTCAGGGCGACCTGGCTCGCCGTCATCGCCGCGGCGCTGCTGCCGGCCGGTCTCGCGGTATTGCTGGCCACGGCCCCGTCTCTGCCCGGCGCTGTGGTGTTCGCGGTGCTTTTCGGCCTCGGCTCCGGGCTCACCAGCATCGTCTCGGGAGCGCTGCCGCTCTACCTGCTGGGGCGCGATCGCTATGGTGCCCGGCTCGGCTGGCTTTCGTCTGCACGGCAGGTCGCCTCGGCCATCGCTCCGTTCCTGCTCGCCGTGGCGATGGGCGCGCTCGGCGTCGGCGGTGCGCTCTGGGTGTTTGTGGCGCTGGGGCTGGTTGCCGTGTCGGTGTTCGTCGCCGTGGAGGCGCTGGTGCCGCGGCGGGCGGTCATCGTCTCTCAGGGGCAGGGCGGCTAGCGCGGCTCAGCCGCGTGGCGCGAACAGGATGATGGCGGCGGCGAGGAGGGCGAGGCCGCCGCCCAACAGGTCCCAGAAATCGGGGACGGTGCCTTCGGCGGCCCAGAGCCAGACCAGCGAGGCGACGATGTAGACGCCGCCATAGGCGGCATAGGCGCGCCCGGCATGGTCCGCCGGGGCGAGGGTCAGCAGCCAGGCAAAGAGCAGCAGCGCCGGAATGCCCGCCGCCAGCCAGACAGGGGATTGGCCCTGGCGCAGCCAGGCCCAGAACGCGAAGCAGCCGACGATTTCGGCGAGAGCGGCGCCGGCGTAGATCAGGGCGGTGGAAGCGAAGGCGGGCATGGCGGGATCCGAAATTGTGCGGCTGCCCGCCACCAGAACGCTGATCCGGTCGCGCTTTCAACGTGGAAAAGTCGGCGACGGGGCGAGAGCCCCGCCGGATCAGTATTGCGAGATATCGAGCCGCTGGTCGATGAAGGCGCGCTTGCCGGCGCGGCCGCCGGCGAGGCGCTCCACCTGCTCGACGGTGAACAGGATCTTGCCGTGGGTGCGCTGGGTCAGGCCGGTGGCGACGCGCAGCGCATCGGCCTCGCTGCCATCGGCGGTGGGGATGTAGCGGATGGTGCTGTGGCCGGGCCGATCCTGGAAGAACTGGTATTCCTCGATGCCCTCGAAATAGCGCGGGTTCTCCGGGGTGAAGTCGATGGTGACGACGCGGTTGCCATCGACCGAGACCAGGAAATCGGGCTTCCGGCGCGGCGTCAGCCGCTCGACCGTCAGCCGCTGGCCGTTGCCGGCATTGGGCAGTTCCACCAGGCTGGCGCGGTCCTCGGTATCATAGCGCAGGAACGGCATGCTCCTGCCGGTAAAGCCGGTGCCGATGAGGCGGCCCTCGCGGCCGGCTTCGGTGACCGGCAGCCCGTCTTCATCCACCAGTTCGGCGTGGCCGTAGAGCGGGTCGAACTGATAGAAGCCGTCGCTGCTGATCTCCCGCGCGAACAGCACCTTTTCGCTCAGCCCGTAGAAATTGGCGATCGGCACCTCGCCGAACACGGCGGCGATGATGCGGCGCTGGTGCGGATAGAGCGGCTCGGAAATCGGCAGGATGCCCTTGAGCGGCCGCTTGGGCATGCGGCCGATGCGGCACATGTGCCGGCACATCAGCTCGATCGCCGAGGGGGAGCCGTAGAGATATTCGAGCTCGTGGCGGGCGGTCAGGGCGGTATAGCTGGGCCCCGTCTCATGCGTCATCGGGGAGACCGGCATGCCCCGGGTCCGCCACGGCGGGTTCCCCCGTGAGAATGTGGTGGCCCCT
>Ga0066256_1001200_pt1 | contig 23828 bp, 15 predicted proteins | sample ThiBio_1000_biof_FD_87107 | JGI IMG/M metagenome (GOLD analysis project Ga0066256, IMG submission 87107) | Wastewater bioreactor microbial communities from Cape Town, South Africa - Thiocy_expt_1000_biof (version 2) | ecosystem: Engineered > Bioreactor > Thiocyanate-remediating >... | reverse complement strand
TTAGATTTATTTCCCTGAAAGCTGAAACCTTCATTAGCTGTATTTATAATTGATCCAGGTAAAGCTTCACTTACAATAATATTTTCTGTAATTGTTTCCGTTTTCTTTGTAGTGTAAAAACCATATTCATCAACCTTCATAAGCTGGGCCTGGCCATCAAAACAGTAAAAAATAATCACCTGAAGAAATAAAAATAAACGCTTCACCATCCCCCGAAATTATTACCGGCACTTTGTAATTAACGTCAATGAATAATATTTTAATACCTGTGAAAATTCATTATTCATCTTCAATATCTCCATTGAATTGCAACCCAATCACTAAGACTCAAATTGAATAAAAATGCAGAGTTTATTATTTTATTCATTGCACGTTTCGCCATTTTGTGCGATTACTTTAGTGGTCTCAAAATGATTTTTTATTATGAAATACTCAACTGAACAATTACCTTATGGTGAGTTTAAAAAGCTCGGACTTGAAAGAGAACAGGTGTTATCGTTACCGGCTTCCACAATGAAAGCATTACTTTCCGGCAACCGCACATCGCTGATCCGCTTTGAAAATGTAAAGTTAGATTCAGGAGAGAATACTCAACTGGACGCTAAACTCTCTCTGGTGAAAAATGAAAACGGCGATATTAGGTTAAACATTCATCCGGTCAATGAAAAATTAACTAAGACGTTCGGGCTGTCTTCAAAAGATGTTGAGGATTTGAAACAGAATGAGCTCAGCTTTAAGCCTGTTAAAATTGAAAGGGATGGCAGACAGATTGATGCGCTTGCAACTTATGACAGTACAACAAATGAAATAATTGCCATCGATCAGAAAAAACTAAAAGTACCTGATTACATCAATGATCATAAACTTACATTTTCTCAAAAGTTAGCCCTTTTGACCGGGAAGCCAATAACTGTTAATGGTAATCGCTTCACTCTAAATCCACATAATGAGTTTGGGATTTCTGGTGATAACTTTATTTCTGTTCAGGTAGGCCATTCTAAATATAGCACTGAAAATTTAGGCATCGATGCTTTAGCGATCACCGCAGGGTTGGGTCATTACGTCATGCTCTACCACATTGCGAATGCCCTCATCAACACTCGGGTCAGGAAAGTGGATATCGAGCGAAGCCTTAATGATAAAGGCTTTCGTGATGCCATCGTTTCTGCCAAAAATGAAGTTATCGCCAGACAGGATATCCTTGACAAATCAAATCCTGAAGAGAAAAATGCTCTTAAAAATAAACTAACCGTTGATGAGATTAAGGACATCCTTGAAAAGAAAGCCGGAGTGCATGTAGTGTTTGAGCAGATAAATAAAAATAGTGCTGGTGAGTCAACAACAGAACCTGCTGAAATAGAAACATCCATTAAGATCGATGACGAAAATAATAATCTCAGCACTAAAGAAGAAAAATCCAGAGCGTATTCACTAAAAATGTAAAGATGTTACAATTGTTTTTATCATTTGCGCTGGCATTAGCACTCATGAGCATGTTTATATTGAACACCCTCCAGCATCCGTATTCAAAAACTCAGGAGCTTTTGGATCATTTTAAAATCAATAAAAAAAATTTAGCAAAAATTTCCTGGGTTTGCTTTTTCACATTCGCAATAGGTTGTCTGTTGCTGATTGGTGCCTCGCTCTAAGTTAAGCCACCTCTTAAAAATTAAAAATATGAAACCTGAAAATTTAAAATTCCTGCAGGATCAGTTATTCTACACAGGCTTTGGCCATGAACTTGACAAAAAGCTGGAGTCGGCAATGAAAAAGGGTAAAGAAGAGTTTTCATTAGATGCGAAAGCTTCCTACACTTCTTTAGGTGTTTCTAAGCCAATTGATTTTAAACTCAATTTTCGCAAGGGTAATGATGATATGTTTTTCTTCAACAACTATGATGCGAAACTTGGCGATAAACAAATGAGGGTATATGTCAATGCCGGAGAAAAAAACATAACATCAAAAGAATCCTTCAACCTGCTTGAAGGCCGCGCAGTTTATAAAGAACTTACTCCTAAAGAAGGCGAGAAATATAATGCCTGGATGCAGATCAAACCTGAGAGCATTGACGAAGGAAAAGTGAAATTTAATATATACAATGACAAGTATGGTTTTAATCCTAAAGCAGCTTTGAAAGAAGTTGCCAAGAACGGGTATTATGCATCCTACGCAATGGATAATGCAATTGCCGATTTGAAGAAAGGAAACCTTATCGAAATACATAGTGCTGATAAATCAGAAAAAATCTTCCTTGCAGCCAATCCTAAAGAAAGAAATTTCAATGCGCTTTCTCCTGATGGAGCAACCATCGATCTGTCTAAAAATAATAAAGAAATAAAAACAGAAAAAGTTGGTATATCAATCTAAGGATATTCATTGGTAATCTCTCATAGTTTAATGCACCGGGCTGTTTCCACAGCCTGGAATCTTTTTAAAAAGGTATATCATGAAAAAGAAATTTTCAGGAACTACTCAGATTTCTTTATTTGATATCTTTGATTCAAATAATAATGCCGATGAAATCTCTCATGGAAATATACAGCCTCAAAGGATCAGCGGACAATCAGCAGTATATGATGAAGACAAGCCCGGCGCTGAAGCTAAGGGCGGAACTGAACAATTACAAGGCCATGCAATTGTTCGACATGATGAAGGAACAGCAACCGGAGCGTTTTCAGGAAATGATAACCGACAACTCAATAGTAATCTTTCTGAACAAGGTAACAGCACATTATTTCAAAATGATGCGTCAACACATCAACAATGGAATGAACGAATCCGAAGCCAGCGAACTGGAATGGCCGGAACTGGTGAAAAGGGCAGGCCTGGCATAACCAACTACCATAATACGGAAGGTTTTGATTTTGGGAAAAGCTTTTCTAAAACTAATGCTTTCCTCGCTAACCGAATCGCCATTGAAACCCTGTTAAAACTTGAACAAGAGCAAAGAATTCCAACCGAGAAAGAAAAGCATTTATTAGCTCGCTACGTAGGTTTCGGCGGGTTAAAAGAAATTCTTCTCGATCCTGATAACGACAATGAATGGAAGACCCAATCTGATATGAAACTTCGTGATTCAGTTGGAGAGATTTACAGGGTACTAAGGCTTTTAGACAAGGATGGAACTAGAGGGCTTTTACAATCAGTTAAACGAAGCATTCTCAATGCTCATTTTACAGCCTTCCCAATTATCAATGCAATATACCATGCCATCAGCAAAGCAGGATTTCAGTATGGAAATATTTTAGAACCAGCAGCAGGCGTTGGCAATTTCCTTGCGGCGATGCCGGGACGGATGGCCGAAGAATCAAATGTAACTGCCATAGAAATGGATCAGTTGACGGGAAGCATTTTACAGAAATTGTATCCTACCGTAGAAACGAGAATTACAGGATTTGAAAAAATAAATCTTCCGGAAAATAATTTTAACCTGATCATTTCAAATGTACCTTTTGGAGATGTGCCGGTGTTCGACACTCAACTGGCCATCCACAAAGACAAGGCATATCAGGCTGCCTGTGACAACATACATAATTATTTTTTTGCCAAGTCTTTATTACTCGCTAAACCCGGCGGATTGATTGTTTTTATCACATCGCGTTATACGCTCGACAGCAGTCAAAATAAAAACATCAGAGAACTATTAAGAGATAAGGCCACCTTTCTTGGTGCCATTCGATTACCTGATACCGCTTTCAAAGCCAGCGCCGGCACCGAAGTGGTATCAGATATAATCTTTTTGAAAAAGTTTGGTTTCGGAGAATCTATAAAACAGCAACACCAGTTTCTGTCTGTGAAGTCGGAACCATTCTCTGATCACAATGGAGTATCTGGGATGCTCACCTATAATGAATACTTTCATCAACACCCAACACATCTTTTAGGAACAAAAGAATTTGGAGGCTTATATCGCAAAGATGAATTTAACCTCAAAGGCGATCCCGGTAAAAATTTAGAAAAAGCTATTACATCAATTGCAGACAAAATATTTAGAGAACCGGTTATAAGATCCAACCTTGTTCCCAAACAAAGTGCAGAACCATCAGGCGCCGCCATAAAGCCCGGACAGTTTGATAGTATCGGCAATCTAGTAGCGCTCAATGATGGCAGCTTTGGCATGATCTCTCCGGAAATATACATAGATGCTGCACTTGACGAAAGAGCACAAACTATTGGTGTTAACCCCAAAAATATCAGGAATAATACTTTATCACTTTATGAAGAAGAAAAGTTGCAACAAGCGGGATTAAGGGTTGAAGACTATCAGTTAAAAGTTATCACACCCGTAAAAATTAATAAAGCAGATTTATATAAAGCAAGAGATTTTATCATCCTTCGTAAACTCACTAAAGAACTATTGTACAAAGAGATGAATAATTTCAATGACTATTCATTGGAGCAACTTCGGGGAAATTTATATAGGGCTTATAGTAGTTTTAGGATCAGGCACGGGAACTTGCTGCACAAGAATAATGAACGATTGTTCTCGCAGGATGCAGATGGATTTGTGGTACAAGCCCTTGAAAAGAAAGATAAAATCACGGGAAAAATTTCTGCATCAGATATCCTTTTTAAAAGAACCATCAACCCGGTTAAAGAAGTCATCAGTGTTGACAATGTGCAGGACGCCATTACCCTTAGCCTACAGAAATATGGAAAGTTGCAGATGAATTATATCTGCGAACTTTTAGATAAATCCTTTGAAGACTTAATGAAAACTCAGAAAGGAGATGACACATTAATTTTTCAGGATGATAATCACAGCTTCCAAACCCGCGACGAATACCTTTCTGGTAATGTTGTGGAGAAATTAGAACAGGCAAAGTTAAAAGCTGAATCTGATCCGGTTTATATTAATAATGTTGAGCAACTTAAAAGAGTGCAGCCAAAGCCTGTGCCAATGGTAGATATTTATTCACCACTGCATACGCGATGGATACCCAAAGAACACATAAACACCTTTCTATCTCATTTGTTGAAAACAGATCGCTTTGCATTAAGCTTTTCAAAATCACTTGATGCTTATTCACTTTCAATAGAAGACAATACTGCACAGGCAGAATCTTTTCGTTCGGCAAGAAGAAGCCCGGCATGGATCATCAGCCATGCTTTAAATGGCATAGAACCCATTGTTCAATATACCATAAAGGATGAAGATGGAAGAGAAAAAACGGTCTTTGATGCACAGGATACCAGTTACGCCAAAGAACTGTACCGAAACGTTCGCAATGCCTGGGATGAGTTTAAACTGCTCGACCCCGAACGAAGGCGACATCTTGAATCCATCTATAATCAATTATTCAATACAACAGTTTTACGGGATTATAAAGGCTCACATCTTTTATTTCCCGGGTTATCCAATTTTATTTTACGTGAACACCAGGCGGACTGTGTGTTCCGGAATGTTCAGCAATTAGGAGGCATAAATGATCATAAAGTAGGTGCCGGAAAAACATTAATTGAAATAGCGACGGCCATGGAGTTGCGACGGCTGGCCATCTGTAATAAGCCTATGATCATCGGGCTTAAATCTCAGGTGCCACAACTTTATGAAACATTCAAAAAAGCTTATCCATTAAGCAAGGTCTTGTTCCCGTCCGAAAAAGATTTTGCAAAAGAAAACCGCCAGCGTTTATTAAATAATATCGCAACCAATGAATGGGATTGTATCATTCTTTCGCACGATCAGTTTAATATGATCCGGCAACCGGTTCAAATGCAGGAAGCCATTATCAATGAACTTAAAAAAGAAATCGAAGAGGAGATTTGGGCAACTGATGACAAAGCCGCCAAAAAGAAATTAGAAACACAGCTTTACCGCTATGAACAAAAATTAGCACAACTCGGTAATCTGAAAAAGGATGATAAAGTATTTGACTTTTCACAATTGGGTGTAGATTTTTTAATGGTAGATGAATCACAGGAATACAAAAACCTTGAGTTTATTACACGAAAACGCAACATTAAGGGACTTGGCAATCCACTTGGCAGCAAAAGAGCTTTTAATTTATTAATTGCCTGCAGGTATTTACAGGAGCTGCATGGTGCAGATAAAGGCATTTTATTTTCTTCGGGTACGCCATTGAGCAATACAATGGCAGAACTCTACCTGCTTTTTAAATACCTCACACCCTCAAAGTTGCAGAAGTTGGGTTTGACATCTTTTGACCGATGGGCTGCGAATTTTGCAAATGACTATTCTGAACTCGAATATTATATGGGAAGATTTAAAGAAGTACATCGCTTTAGGGAATTCACCAATTTGCCCGAACTCATCAGTATGTATCGTAGTATAGCTGATGTACGTAACGATCACAATCTGAAAATCGATAAGCCTAAGGCTGTTCACAATCTAATAAAAATTACGCCTTCTCAAACACAGCTTCGCCATATTGAAATGTTGCAACAATATATCAACACAAAAGGAAATGATTATGCAGAAGAACTGGGGCTCACAGCCGGGTTTGATGAGCGCAAAGGTGTCAATCCTTCGTATGGTATTCTTGCAATCAGCTACGCCAAAAAACTTAGCCTTGATCCACGGCTAATTGATAAAACTTTAGAAGCCGGAACCAAGCTGGAAGCTGTGGCAAAGAACATCGTTGAAATATATCATGAAACCAGTGGGTTTAAAGGAACACAACTCGTGTTTTGTGATTTGGGAACACCCAAAAGCCGGAATCAGGTAGATAATCTTTTTGATCATTTACAGGGCGATATTCCTGATGCTGACCTCAATGAAATATTTGGAGAGAACTATTACGATCAGTCCCGCAAACCTTCTCTTGAGTCCATTAAAGATAAGATATCAGATCTGCTGAACCTCTCAGGTGAGGAAGTGAACGGCGTTGTTTTGGAAGCCAACACCGCAGAGAATTTTAATGTTTATGATGAACTCAAACGGCTGATGGTGTTGGGCGGGATCAAAGAAAATGAAATTGCGTTTATCCACGATTACAATACCCGTAAACAAAAAGAATATTTATATGAATTAGTTAATAACGGAACTGTAAGAGTTGTAATCGGTAGTACCAAAAAATTAGGCACCGGCGTGAATGTGCAGGAGCGATGCGTGGCTGGTCATAATGTGGATATGCCCTGGCGCCCCTCAGACCTGGAGCAAAGATTGGGGCGCTTTGAAAGACAAGGCAATGAGGCCGCAAAAAAATATTGTGGCAATCTCGTTACCGCAAATTATTATGCTACTGAAAGAACGCTTGATGCCTCCCTTTATAATACTGTTGGTTTAAAAGCTCATTTTATTGCACAGGTAAAACTGAGTGCCGATCCGAATATCAGGATTGCAAAAGATATTGAAGAGGATATTGACATGTCTCAAATGGCTGCAGAGCTTTCCGGTGATCCGATATTTAAAGAAAAAGCCTCCCTTTCAAAGAAGATAACAGAACTGGAGCAACTCAATAAATCATGGTTGCATAAAAGAACGGATACGGAAGATAATCTGAAACGGGCAACCCGATTGAAAGATCACTATGAAAATAAAATCGACGTTCTAACGAGAACGATCCCTCAACTGGACAATATCCCGAAAGAAAAAGAGGAGTTAAAAATAGTTGCTTCAGTGAAAGGAGAGTCTTACGATAAAATCGGCGCATTTGGAGCTGCGATGCTGAAGGAGGCTTTGTATATCGCCAAATACAAGCAGCATGGTTATGCTTTTGAGTTAGGAAGTCTTTGGCATGTTAAAGTAATGGGAACTATTGAACAAAACTGGAGTGGCCGACATGTCGTGCGGCAAGTATTAAGTCCAATGGGAGAGAAGATCGGAACCGAGAATATTTTACCGGAAGGAGAGATGGCAGCCGGTCTGCAGATAAAAAATATTATTCTGGAAATGCCGAAAGAATTATCCGCCAGTCAAAGGAAATTAGATGACACCAACGCTAATATTACCGAATATGAGAACCAACTTAAACAGGATAATCCTTATCGGACTGATTTATTGTACAGTCAAAAAAGGCTGGCGGAGGTTGACAGGATAATCGTAAAAAGAACAGAGGATGAGAAGAAGATAAAAACAGACGATAACCTGCCAAAATTGGGCATTGCTGTTTAGAAGTTATCCACTTTACCCATTGTGAACAATTCACCAAACCCCGTTTTTTCAGTATCTTCGGCTATTATACAAATGAAGCTGATTACTGCCTTTTTGTTTTGCCTGTTCCTGTCAGTTGGACTTGAAGCCCAAACGGTTTACAAAACACCGTCCGGAGCAAAATATCATACTGCCAATTGCAGAATGGTGAAAAATGTTTCCTCTAAAGTTTCATTAAAAGATGCAGCCGCTTCCGGGTTAACTGCCTGCAAAATTTGCAAACCTGCTACAGTTTCTGCAATGGGATTAGTGAGCAAACCAACTCAGGGGCAAGACCAAACAAAGCAGTGCAAAGGTTTAACAAAAAAAGGTTCAAGGTGCCAGCACATGACCCGTATTGGTAACGGTTATTGTTTTCAGCACCAGCCTTAGACAAAACTATATATGGCCAAATCAAAACAAACAACCGAGGAATCACTCGAAAAAAAGTTATGGAAAGCAGCCGATAAGCTGCGTAAGAATATGGATGCTGCGGAGTACAAACATGTTGTACTGGGCCTCATTTTCCTGAAATATATTTCAGATGCCTTTGAGGAGCTTCATCAGAATTTAATAGATGCTAAAGGTGAGTATGAAGGTGCTGACCCGGAGGATAAAAATGAGTACACAGCAGAGAATGTATTTTATGTGCCTCCTTCTGCACGTTGGCCCTGGTTACAGGGAAGAGGAAAGCTCCCGACCATTGGTAAAGACATTGACGAGGCCATGGATGCCATTGAAAAAGATAATCCCTCTTTAAAAGGAGTACTGCCGAAAGTATACGCCCAGGAAAAACTGGACAAAGCCAGCCTTGGGGGATTGATAGACATGATCAGCACGGCAACCCTGGGTACTAAAGAAGCGCAGAGTAAAGATATTCTGGGCAAAGTATATGAATACTTCTTAGGCGAGTTTGCGCTGGCTGAAGGTAAAAAAGGCGGACAGTTCTACACTCCCGGTAGTGTGGTGAAATTATTGGTAGCCATGCTTGAACCTTATGAAGGCCGTGTGTTTGATCCCTGCTGTGGCAGCGGTGGTATGTTTGTACAAAGTGAAAAGTTTATAAAAAGCCACCAGGACCATTACAAGCAAAAAAATGCTAACAAACTTTCCTTAAATCCCGTCGATAATATCTCCATTTACGGGCAGGAAAGCAACCAGACCACCTGGCGTTTGGCAAAAATGAACCTTGCTATACGCGGTATTGACAGCAGCAATGTAAAATGGAACAACGAAGGCAGCTTTTTAAATGATGCGCATAAAGACCTGAAAGCAGATTTTATCATTGCCAATCCACCTTTTAATGATAGTGACTGGAGCGGCGAACTCCTGCAAAAAGATGCACGTTGGATGTATGGCATACCACCTGCCGGAAATGCCAACTATGCCTGGATACAACATTTTCTGTATCACTTAGCGCCCAATGGCAAAGCCGGTTTTGTACTCTCCAAAGGTTCTTTAACCACAAATACCAGTGGCGAAGGGGAAATTAGAAAAGCCCTGGTAGAAAATGACCTGATAGACTGTATTGTAAACCTGCCGGCAAAATTATTTTTAAATACCCAGATTCCTGCCTGCCTTTGGTTTTTAAACAAAAACAAATCGGCACATAACGGTAAAGTTTTATTTATTGATGCCCGTAACCTGGGCCATTTAATTAACAGGAGAACCAAAGAGCTGAGCGAAGAAGATATACAAAAGATTGCAGCAACTTACCACAATTGGCGCACCGGAGAAGGAATATATAATGATATACCCGGCTTTTGTAAAGTGGCCACCCTTGCCGAAATTAAAGCACTGAATTACGTAGTAACTCCCGGCCGTTATGTAGGCCTGCCGGATGAAGAAGATGATTTTAATTTTGCGGAAAGATTTGCCGGCCTGAAAGCAGAACTGGAAGAGCAGATGAAAGAGGAGACGGCATTAAACAAACGTATTACAGAAAACCTTGAAAAAATCGTCTATGGCCAAAACTGATCCTTATCAGCTAATACTCAATGATATTATTGAGAAAATAAAAGCATCGCAATACCGCGCCGGCATAAAAGTGAATGCTGAACTTTTATTTGTTTATTGGCAAATTGGCAAACATATTCTTGAACAACAAAGTACGGAAGGTTGGGGCGCCAAAATCATTGATCATCTTTCGAGAGATATAAAAATAGCATTTTCCGGAGCGCAGGGGTTTTCGGTGAGAAACCTAAAGTACATGCGGCTTTTTGCTGATACCTACCCGCAATTTGGGAATGCTCAAATAGCCGGGATCGCAGGTGCAATTGTGCAGGTACCGCCTGCACAATTGCGTACAAAAAGTAAAAAAACAAATGTGCAGGCGATGCTTGCACAAATTAGCTGGTATCATCACACTACGTTATTAGACAAGGTAAAAGACCCGGATGAACGTTTCTTTTATATGGCCAAAGCCATTGAAAATGGCTGGAGCAGGGATGTAATGGTTTTGCAGATTGAACATCAGCTTTACCAAAGACAAGGAAAAGCGATTACCAATTTTAGTGAAGTGTTAGGTAAAAAAGACTCTGACCTCGCGCACCAAACATTCAAAAGCCCTTACGTGATTGATTTTATTGAGCTAACGGAAGAAATGAAAGAACGTGAAGTGGAAAAAGCAATAGTGCAGCACCTAAAACAATTTATGCTCGAACTGGGTAAAGGATTTGCCTATGTGGGTAACCAGTATAACCTGAAAGTTGACGGAGACGAATATTTTCTCGATCTTCTTTTTTACAATACCCGGTTACATTGCTATGTGGTTTTTGAACTGAAGATGGGAGCATTTAAACCGGAGTATGCCGGTAAGCTGAACTTTTATATCAACTCTATTGATGCCGAAATAAAAACGAAACCTGATGGCCCAACAATTGGGATATTGTTATGTAAAACACCTAACAAAACGGTGGTGAAATATGCGCTGCAAGGCCTCAACAAGCCAATTGGCGTGGCGGAGTATCAATTACAGGACAGGCTGCCTGCCGCCATGAAAAAAGGATTACCCACTATTGAAGAACTGGAAGCAGAATTAGAGAAGGGTTTTGAAAGCAAACAAAAAAGGAGTAGGAAATGAGCGAATGGAAGGAATATAAACTAGGAGAACTCACGGAACTAGTTACAAAAGGGACTACCCCAACAACAATAGGGGAAAGATTTATTGATCATGGAGTAAATTTTATAAAATCGGAAGCCGTAAGCTATGATGGAAGAATCGATAGAACGACTTTTGTTTTTATTACTGAAGAAGCTCATCAAAAATTAAAAAGATCACAATTAAAAGCTGACGACATACTTTTTTCAATGGCAGGAGTTTTCTTAGGTAAAAGTGCGTTGGTCACTGAAGATATGCTACCTGCTAATACAAATCAAGCCTTAGCTATAATAAGACTAAATAAGGAAATTGCTTTACCAAAATTTATACATTTTTATTTGCGTCAACAAGGTGTAATTGAATTTATAAATAACATATCTGGACAATCTGCGCAACCAAATATAAATTTTGAAGAGATTAAAAGTATCGGAATTTCCCTCCCGGTACTTGAAGAACAAACCGCCATCGCCTCCGTTCTCAGCAGCCTTGATGATAAAATAGACCTGCTGCACCGCCAAAATAAAACCCTGGAGCAAATGGCTGAAACGCTTTTCAGGAAATGGTTTGTGCACCGCCCTGAGCTTGTCGAATGGGAGGATGCGGATGAGGGATGGGAAGAGAAGAGTTTGGATGAAATTGCCATTTTTCTGAATGGACTGGCATGTCAGAAATATCCTCCAAAAGAAAACGAAGTTGGTTTACCGGTTATTAAAATTAAAGAAATGAGAACCGGCATTACTGAATCGTCTGATAAGGCAGCTGAGTCTGTTCCTCAGCAGTATTTGGTAAATAATGGGGATATGCTTTTTTCCTGGTCTGGAAGTTTAGACGTGATTTTATGGTTCGGGGGTAAAGGTGTATTAAACCAGCATCTATTTAAAGTTACTTCGGATATTTATCCGCAATGGTTTTACTATTTCTGGACTACGCACCATTTGATGGAGTTCAAGGGTATTGCGGAAGACAAGGCAACTACCATGGGACATATTCAAAGAAAGCATCTTACAAATGCAAAAGTCATTGTACCTGATGGGAAATCATTAATAGAAATGGACAACACAGTTCGCCCAATTTTCGAGAAAATAAAATTAAACTCAAAACAAATCCAAAGCCTTACTAAACTTAGGGATACTCTGTTGCCAAAGTTAATGAGTGGGGAGGTGAGGGTTAAAATGTCAATCCTAAATCATAAATTATAAAAATAACGTTATGTCTTACTTTGCAAATCTCAGAATAAAAAAGATTGTAATACACGAAATATTTAAAAGAAATGAGGATGGTTCAATGATGAACCCAAGGTATAATAATACTTTGACAAGCCTTGACGAACTCGGACTTCAAACCCTTCAAAATAGAATAATTAATGCTTTGGGTGACAATTCTCATTCAATAGAAATGGATGTAGTAAATAGTTCTGAAGACTCGACATTTCAATTTGGAGCTCAACTTCTCAGTAGCGTTGACTCTGATTTCATTGAAATTAGTAAAAAGATTGCTTATAGATTGGCTGAAAATCAAAGCTCAAGAGGAATTCCAGGTGGGATAGTCTTAATTTTTTCTGGGACTACTGGTATTAAAGATTCAAAAACCTGGGGAATAATCAAAGCTGAAATTCAAGAAGGTTTTGTCAAAGAACATGCAACAGATTCAATATTGCTTCGCTATATCACAGATCTTCTTTTAACTCCCCAACAACGACTCTATAAACTTGGAATGTTTATTGAAATTGGAGAAGACCTAGAAAATGATCTTCGAGACCCCAAAGATTTTAAAAACTTTGTTTATGATCATAACATGACTCGAAACGAATCCCAGCATGCTGCATATTACTTTTACCGTGATTTTTTAGGTTGCAACTATTCCCCAACAGATAAAAAGTTAACACAAGATTTTTATTTCGAAACGAAAAATTTCATAAAATCAACTGAACTAACCGAAGAGGAAAAAGGAGAACTTAATACAGCGCTATTTACATACATGAAGGTTTCTCAAGAACAAATAATTCATGTAGAAGAGTTTGCCGATGAGTATCTACCAACTGAAGAATTAAAGCAGGAATATATTAATTTTATGGAGTTGAAAGCATTCCCAACACATGCTGTTGGAAAAGACTTAGCATATATTAAAACAAAACTTAGACAACGCAAGGTTACATTTTCAAGTAATGTAAAAATAATCGCTCCTGCAGATGAATTTTCAAATTTGGTAGATATATCTCCAGATTTAGAAAATGAGCAAACAATAGTAAAAATTAAAGGGTTTGTTCAAAATCATGAATAAATGAACGAAATTGATTTTCTTGATAAGTATCGAAAAGATAAAGACTTTTTGGAATCATATTCTAGATTGATTTCACTCCTTTTGTACAATACAATATCAGATAAACTAAGAGTTGATCCAAATTTATTCTTTAAGCTACCAATTTCTTTTAGACTTAAAACAGAAGAATCTCTTATACAGAAAGCTTTTTATAGAAATAAGAATTATACTGACCCCTATTCTCAAATAACCGACAAAGTTGGGGGAAGAATTGTCGTATTATTAGAAGAACAAGCAAATGATGTTTGCAGAGTAATAGAAGAATTGGAAGATTATGATTACTCGAAAGATAGAGATTTCGAAAATGAAAGGCTGAAGAATCCGGAACTGTTTGATTACAAATCGCATCATTATATTCTTAGAAATAAAACTGAAAAGATAAATGATGGAATAAGAATACCCGAGGGTACTGCTGTTGAAATACAGATAAGAACGATACTGCAACATGCTTACAGCGAATTAACGCATGATACAATTTATAAACCCAATACTGTTGCAACTCCCGAAGTGCGCCGGCATGTGGCAAAAAGTATGGCTCTCATTGAAATTACTGATCAATTATTTAGCCAAGTTAATAACAGCTTAAGAAAAAGTGAAGTTAAATTTAGTCAAATAATCGAAGACTGTAAGAGGTTAATTCCACCCCAGACAAAGTCAAATACAGATATTAATTTTTGTAATTTTATTTTGGATGCATATCTTAAAAGCGTTGAAAATTATGACTTTCAGCATTTAAAGAGGTTCGCAATTGAATATAATTTTGTTTTTGAAAAGATAAGGGAAAGGGCGAAAGGCTCATTTCTTTATCAACAACCTATAATTTTATTTATATACTATTTGGTATACACTAATCGTAAAATAGCAAAAGCCTATTGGCCATTAAGTAAAAAGAATCTGGAAGATATTTTTACAGATTTGGGCTATTCTTTTGAAAGGACTTAAATGAAACCCATCACCGAAAATATCATTGAGGAGTCTGCTATAAAAATGCTGCAGGCGTTGGGTTGGCGATATGCCAATGGAAAAGAAATTTCGCCGGAGGGTTTGTTTTGTGAGCGGGAGCATTTCGGGCAGGTTATTTTACCGAAACGGCTGGAGGCTGCCATTGCAAGGATTAACGATCATGTGCCTTTGCAGGCACAGCAGGCGGCTTTGCAAAAAGTGCAGCGCATTTACTCGCCCGATATTATTGCCAATAACGAGGAGTTTCACCGTATGCTGGTGGAGCGGGTAAAAATTCCCTACCAGCAAAATGGCTACGAGCGCAGCCATGAGGTGGCGCTGATAGATTTTGAGAATCCCGCCAATAACGACTATCTGGTGGTGAACCAATATACTATTATTGAGAACAATCACAACAAGCGCCCGGATGTTTTACTTTTCATCAATGGTTTGCCTGTGGGTGTTATCGAGTTAAAAAACGCCGGTGATGAAAAAGCCGACCTTGAAAGCGCGTACCGGCAATTACAGACCTACAAATCGGTGATCCCTTCCCTGTTTACATTTAACGAGGTTTGCATTATTTCTGATGGACTGGAATGCAGGGCAGGCAGCCTTTCAGCAGATTACAGCCGGTTTGTTGCCTGGAAAACGGTTGACGGCGAAAAGGAAGCATCCCGGTTTAAGCCTGAACTGGAAACGCTTATTAAGGGGATGCTGCAACCCAAAGTGTTGCTGGATATCATCCGCAACTTTAATGTATTTGAAAAAAGCAAAAAGGAGGAGGAAGGGCTGGTGCAAATAAGAACGGTCAAAAAGCTGGCAGCCTACCACCAGTATTTCGCGGTGAATAAAGCTGTGGAAAGCGCGGTTACTGCATCGGGTGTAAATGGCGACAGACGCGGCGGTGTGGTATGGCATACACAGGGGTCGGGCAAAAGCCTGAGCATGGTTTTTTTCTCAGGTAAGCTGATCACCTCTCCGGCAATGCAGAATCCGACAATTGTTGTGATCACCGACCGTAATGACCTGGACGATCAACTGTTTGACACATTCGCGGCTTCCACTCAATTATTGAGGCAGGAACCCGTACAGGCAGAGAACCGGGAACACCTGAAACAGTTATTGCAGGCGGCCAGTGGGGGTATTGTGTTCACTACGATACAGAAGTTTTTACCGGATGCTTCGGCAGGCTCCGCATATCCCAAACTCTCCGATCGTAAAAATGTTGTAGTGATCGCTGATGAGGCACACCGCACCCAATACGGCTTTGAAGCCAAATACCTTGATGTTAAGGATGAAAAGCGCAACGTGATCGGCAAAAGAATTGCTTACGGTTTCGCCAAGTATATGCGAGATGCGTTGCCCAATGCCACTTATATTGGTTTTACGGGCACACCGATTGAGAGCACTGATATCAATACACCACAAGTTTTTGGCAACTATATTGACCGGTATGATATTAAAGATGCTGTTGATGATGGTGCGACTGTAAAAATTTACTATGAAAGCCGTTTGGCAAAAATCAATCTTGACGAAGAAGGCCGCAGGCTGATTGAGGAATTTGATAAAGAGCTGGAGGAGGACGAACTGACCGAACAGCAAAAGGCCAAGGCTAAATGGACGAAGCTGGAAGCTATTGTAGGGAATGAAAAGCGCGTTAAAAATCTTGCGAAGGACATTGTCACCCATTTTGAAAAACGACAAACTGCTTCTTCCGGAAAGGCGATGATCGTTGCTATGAGCCGCCGTATTGCCGCGTTACTTTATGAGGAAATCATTATACTACGCCCGGACTGGCATCATGAGGATCTGGATAAGGGAATGATCAAGGTAGTGATGACGACCAGCAGTTCGGATGGCCCTGCTATAGCAAAGTTCCATACTAACAAAGACCAGCGCCGAAGTCTTGCCGACCGGGTAAAAGACCCGGATGATCCACTGCAAATTGTGATTGTGCGGGATATGTGGCTCACCGGTTTTGATGCCCCATCTCTCAACACCATGTATATTGATAAACCCATGCGCGGCCATAATTTGATGCAGGCCATAGCAAGGGTGAACCGGGTGTTTAAGGATAAAAAGGGTGGCTTAATAGTAGATTACCTGGGTATTGGCAGCGACCTTAAAAAAGCGTTGTCGTTTTACAGCCAGGCAGGTGGTAAGGGCGACCCGGCAGAAATGATTGCACAGGCCTTTGATGCATTTGTTGAAAAGTTTGAAGTGGTGCAGCAGTTCTTTAAAGAAGAAACGGCGAACTATAAGGAATTGATAGCCGCCGAGCCGGAATCCTATTATGAAAATAGCTTTGCCTTTAATTACAAGAGAATCTTTAAAGCCGAAGCACAAGAAAAGCTATCGATTATTTTACAGGTCGAGGAACATATTTTGGGACTGGACGATGGCAAGGAGCGATTTATAAGAGAGGTGAGTTTGCTGGGACAGGCATTGAGCATTTGTATTACCAAAGAAGAAGTACAGCCTTATCTGCCTGATGTGGCATTCTTCCAGGTGGTGAAAGCAAGGTTACAAAAGTTTGATACGGTGCTTGGAACCGGCAAAAAGAAAAGTGATATAGATACGGCGGTTAAACAATTAGTGAACGAGGCCATCAGCAGCGACCAAGTTGTGGACGTGTTTGAGTCTGCGGGAATCGAGAAGCCGGATATTTCCAAACTCGAGATACTCTCTGAGGAGTTTCTGGACGAGGTGCAAGGCATGAAGCATAAAAACCTTGCTTTTGAGCTATTGAAAAAGGTACTAAACGATGAAATTGTCAACCGGCTTAAGATGAATGTGGTTAAAAGCCGCAAGCTGTTGCAAATGCTTGAAGGCTCAATTAAGAAATACCAGAATAATTTGCTCACAACCTCCGAAGTAATCCAGGAGCTTATCAATCTTTCTAAAAAGGTAAAGGAAGCGGAAGAGGAAGGTATCAGGCTTGGCCTTAATAATGATGAAGTTGCTTTTTATAATGCTCTTGAAGTGAACGAAGGCGCCGTGCAGGTATTAGGCGATGATACACTCAAACATATAGCCCGTGAGATCGCTGATAAAGTGCGAAAAAATTCTACCATCGACTGGACTGTCCGGGAAAGCGCCCGGGCAAAACTTATGGTTTTAGTACGTCGTACATTGAATAAATACGGGTATCCCCCGGATAAACAGCAAGCGGCGATCGATACGGTAATGAAGCAGGCCGAGGTGATGGCGGATTATTGGGTGGGGGAGTGAGATATATTGCGAGTTTTGGAATTTTAATTTAATAATTTGTGGATAATATTCTTAACAGATTAGAAAGTGCAATGATCAATCAAGATGCTGCAGAATTAGAAAAAATTCTGGATTTTAAAAACGAGCCGCTATTTAATAATAATCATACAGCAACTTTGTGCAACCTGCTATCCGAAACCTGGCACGCACGGCATGAAGACATAATAATGACATTAGATGTCATTAAGGATCCAAAATCACTTAATGCACTTGTTACAAGTATAGATCTCGAATTGGATTATTATACTGGAAATGAAATACCAAGAAAAGTGATTTGGGCATTGCGTTCTATTAATACACCTGAAGCAAGGGCTGAAATAGAAAAGCTGACGAGGTCAGAAGATAGTTTTACAAGGAAACATGCGTTCCTAAACCTTGCATAGGCTTTTTGATCAACACAAAAGAAATAAAGAGCCTTTATGAAATTTGCACTTGTTGATGATATCAGGGCACAAGCTACTAAAGGAGCGAAGGCGATTTGCCCAAATTGTGGTTCGGAAGTAATCGCCAAATGCGGGGATGTTAAAGTGCACCACTGGGCACATAAGAGCATGCGAAATTGCGATCCATGGTGGGAGAATGAAACGGAATGGCACCGGGCCTGGAAAAATTACTTTCCTGTTGATTGGCAGGACAGAATACATTATGATGAGCTAACGGGAGAAAAACATATTGCAGATTTAAAAACAGAACATGGACTAGTGATCGAATTTCAGCATTCTTTTTTAAATGCGGAAGAACGCGGTAAACGGGAGGACTTTTATAAATATATGGTTTGGGTGGTGGATGCGACAAGGTTGAAAAAAGACCTGACCAGATTTATTAAAGGGAAAAATGGGTTTCGCTCATATAATGATAAAGCATCAATGTTCGCGATTGATTATCGGGAAGACAGCTTTCCTTTCATCTGGATAGATAGTGACAAGCCTGTTATTTTTGATTTTAAAGGGATGGAAGAAAATAATGATCCCGATTTAGCCTGGAGAGAATCGCTGTTTATCTTATTCCCTAAAACTAATGTCAGAGAGTCAATTGTAGCTGAAATTAAGCGCGAAATATTCATAAACGGGGTTATCACAGGAAGTTTGTTTAAGCACCGTGAAAAAGATAAAAAGGAGACACCGCTTCCGTCTCCTCCAATTCAGAAGGCTTTGGGCACTTCAGTGAGGCAGAGTCAATATATTCTTCAAAGAGGAAAATTTGTGAAGAGCAGCAGATGGTGAAAATGTTTTATCTTTGAGCGGTGAAAAGATATTAAAGAGACAGGGACACCCTGAAAAGGGTGCCCTGTGAGGGCTACATTAGTAGCCCTATTTTTATTGTAAATCCTTTTATGAGAAATTTCGAAGATTTATTTGGGAGGCATATCTGGTTACATTAACAGATAAAAAATCAAGAGAGAATTGCAAGGCGCCAAGCACTTGTTGTCGTGTTGTTAATAATTTGGTTATGTAAAAATTATGAGCGATGTCTTTGATCGAATTATTGATTTTTCATAATTAATGTAACGGGTAAGCTTTTTATATAGTGACGATATCCACAAAACGAGTTTTGTGTGTCAACCAAAAATCATTGTTGATGTACCGAAATCTAAATCTATTTCGTTGTTAATAATTTGTAATACTTCCTTTGGGTTGCCTAATATTTGCCATCCCTTTATCACGCATGTACCTCTGTTTCACCAATGGAATTAATTATTTTGGTTTTAGGCATATCATCAATTTTGTGATGTCTGCAAAAATGGCTTTCTTTTACGCCATAACCAAGGTTCAATTGGATTTTCGGAACCCGCCCACAGCCCTAATTTTTTAGACCTCGCTTCTTTTTCTTTAATACTCCATTGAGGATTTCTATCGTAACGGAGAAAATGCCAGGCGAGGCCAGCAGAAAGTAATTTTTCGTTTAGTAACGAGCTATCGGGTAAATAAACCAGGGCTACCATACGGCCATAACGATCAGTATCGGTTTGTTTGAGGAAAACTTCTTTTCCAAAAATTTGAGAAGAGGTAAACTGCTTTGCATTATTTGAAAATGGCTGTCCGCGCTCGGGGCAATCTATCCCATGTAAACGTATGCGTTGTGTAGCGTGATCTGCGAATAAAGCAGTAAAGCTGTCGCCATCGGCGATACCGACCACTTTTACTTTTTGGGAAAAAGCAGTAAGAGAGAAAAGGGCAGCGATAAATAGCAGATAAAATTTCCATATCATACCTGCAAATGTAAAATAAATTTTGAAATGCTAAAATGATTAGATAATATTTGCTAAAATATTTAGTTTTAAAATGTACATCAATTGTAAAACATATTACAGCTTCAGGTATGGAACCATTAGTACAAAAGATTCTGTGGAAATGGCTGCGGACAAAGGTATTTGCGCGCTCACGCTCACAAACATTAATAATACCTATGATGCCTGGGAGTTTGTAAAGCTTTGCAAAGAAAAAAATATCAAACCCATCGTGGGTACAGAAATAAGAAACGGTGACGACTTGCTTTACATACTGATTGCTGCCAACAACAAAGGTTTAGAATGGATCAACCGTTTTTTAAGTAACCATCTTACAAATGAACAGGACTTTCCATTACCCGGCGATGATCAAAAATTCTTTGATAATACCTGGGATGGTTTTGTGATTTATCCTGCCGGTACAAAAAATGCAGCAGGCCTGATGGTCAATGAAAAGATCGGCATCAGGTACCAGCAACTGCACCTATTAAACAGGTACGGATATTTTAAGAACGAAGAAAAATTTGTGCTGCTGCATCCCGTCAGTTTTCAGAGCAAAAAATACTTTAACCTGCACCGCTTGCTAAGATGCATTGATAAAAATATATTGCTCTCCAAATTACCTGCAACAGCCCATGCTTCTGCCGATGAACTATTCCTGAACCCTTCCGAACTCCTTGAAAAGTTCAGGGGTTATCCGATGCTCGTTACCAATACTTACAGGCTGATGGATGATTGCAATATTGACATGGAGTTTTATAAGGATAAAACCAAAAAGACATTTGGAGGCTCTCCCGAAGATGACCGCATCTTGCTTGAAAAACTGGCGTTGGATGGCTTTAAAACACGATACAGCCCAAAAAACAATAAAGCACTTGAACGGTTAAAAAAGGAGCTCAATATTATAAATGATCTTGGTTTCAACAGCTATTTTTTGATCAATTGGGATATTGTAAAATATGCACAGGGTAGGGGCTTTTACCATGTGGGGCGTGGCAGCGGCGCCAATTCAATTGTGGCTTATTGCCTGCATATTACTGATGTTGACCCTATAGAACTAAACCTGTTTTTTGAGCGTTTTTTAAACCCGCACCGAACCAGCCCTCCTGACTTTGATATTGACTTTAGCTGGACTGACCGCGATGAAGTGATGGATTATGTTTTTAAAAGATATGGAAAACAATATGTAACTCTTTTAGGTTCTGTCAGCACTTTTAAATATGATGCTTCTGTTTTACAATTAGGAAAAGTATTAGGTTTGCCGCCAGATGAGATCAAGGCACTTCAACGATCCTCAACACCACAGGATGAAATTCAAAAGCTCATATTGCAATATGCAAAGCTATTGTATGGCTTCCCCAACATCATGAGCCTGCATCCATGTGGTATGTTAATAGCAGATCAACCCATGACCAACTATGCGGCGATGTTCATGCCGCCCAAAGGTTTTCCCACCACACAAATGGACATGTTCAGCGCTGAAGATATTGGCCTGAACAAGTTTGATATCCTTAGCCAGCGGGGATTAGGGCATATAAGGAGTTGTTTGGAGATCATCAAAGAGAACAGGGGTATTGATGTTAATATACACGCTTTTCAGAAGTTTAAAAAAGATGAGCGCATCAAGGCAATGATTCGCAATGCCAACACTATAGGATGTTTTTATATTGAAAGCCCTGCCATGCGCGGGTTGCTCAAAAAACTGCGATGTGATGATTACCTTACATTGGTTGCAGCTTCATCCATTATACGGCCCGGTGTGGCTGAAAGTGGTATGATGCGCGAATATATTACGAGGTATCATAACCGTGAAAACATCAAATACCTGCATCCTTTGTTTGAAGAACATTTGGGCGAAACTTTTGGGGTGATGGTTTACCAGGAAGACGTGATAAAAATTGCCCACTATTTTGCCGGGTTGGACTTAGGCGAAGCAGATATTCTGCGCAGGGCCATGAGTGGCAAATATCGTAGCATGAACGAGTTTAACATGATACGTGATAAGTTCATGAGCAATTGTGAGAAGATCGGGCACCCCAAAGAATTAGCAGAGGAAGTATGGCGGCAAATGCACAGCTTTGCAGGGTATAGTTTTAATAAGGCACATAGTGCTTCTTTTGCCGTGGAGAGTTATATGAGCCTGTACCTTAAAACTTATTTTCCCAAAGAATTTATGGTGGCTGTCATCAATAATTTCGGAGGGTTTTATTCCCGCGAATTATATTTTTTAGAACTGCTGAAATGGGGTGGTGACATTCATCCGCCCTGTGTGAACCAAAGCGATCAGTACACCAATATTAACGGCGATACTGTTTATGCGGGATTTGTACACATTAAAGGTTTACAGGATAAACTGGTTGATAAAATTTTAGATGAAAGAAATACAAACGGGCAATACCTGCACCTGCATGATTTTATTGAACGCATCAACCCGGGACTGGAACAATTAAATACTTTGATTAGCGTGGGAGCATTTTGGTTTACAGGCAAGACTAAGAAAAAGCTTTTATCGGAAGCTAATTTTCTACAGAAAAAAAATCAACCTGTGGCCGCAGGGGTAGTGCCGATGTTTAAAGAAAAATCTATTGAATTTGAACTGCCGGAAATGGTTGACTTACGCATCGATGATCTGTACGATCAAATGGAAATATTAGGTTTTCCGCTAACAAACCCTTTTGAGTTGGTGGATGATGACCCTGCTAAATATATTGCAGCTAAAGACCTTCATTTGCATTTGGGAAAGAAGGTTACGGTACTTGTTTACTTTATCACAAGAAAGCATGTAACAACAAAACATAAAGACTATATGTTTTTCGGAACATTTGTTGACCATAACCTGGATTGGGTAGATACTGTTCATTTCCCCGATGTGGCAGCACGGTTCCCCTTACACACTACAGGGTTTTACAAAATCACAGTTACGGAAGTTGAGGACTTTGGAGTGTATAGTATTTAAGCTTCTTATTTTCAAATGATCGGATTTAAAAAACGCAGCTATGCTAACTTATGACCGCCATATCGCTCATTTGGACATGGACACTTTTTTTGTGTCCGTCGAGCACCTGCGTAATCCAAAACTGATCGGTAAGCCATTACTGATCGGTGGTAATAATGCCCGTGGTGTGGTTGCGGCCTGTAGCTATGAAGCTAGAAAGTTCGGTATTCACAGCGCCATGCCCATGAAAGTAGCTTTGCGTTTATGCAAACATGCAACGGTGGTTAAAAGTGATTTTGAAGCCTACTCAAATTATTCAAGATTGGTAACCGATGTTGTGAAAGATACCGTGCCCTTATATGAAAAAGCGAGTATTGATGAATTTTATATTGACCTGAGCGGCATGGATAAATACTTCGGTTGTATGAGCTTCACCAGTGAATTAAAGTCGAAGATTAAAAAAGAAAGCGGCCTGCCTGTGTCTTACGGGCTGGCCAGTAATAAACTTATTAGCAAAGTTGCCACCAATGAAGTTAAGCCCAACGGACAAATTGAAATACCTTTTGGAAAAGAGAAAGTTTTTTTAAGCCCGCTCAGTATTATGAAAATACCGGGCATTGGAAAAGAAACCGGTTACAAGCTTTTAAAAATGGGTGTTGAAACCGTGAAGGTTTTAAGTGAAATACCTGTAGAATATATGCAAAACCTATTGGGCAAATTTGGTACTGAAATTTGGCGCCGCGCCAATGGTATTGACAATAGCCCTGTAGTTCCTTACCGCGAACAAAAAAGCATTTCTACAGAAAATACTTTTCAGCAGGACACGATTAATATCGCTTTTTTAAAAGCAGAACTTATTCGGATGACTGAAAGTATTGCATTTGAATTACGCAAACAAAACAGGCTGGCCGGCTGCATTACGGTGAAGCTGCGGTACAGC
>Ga0066256_1001097_pt1 | contig 23835 bp, 19 predicted proteins | sample ThiBio_1000_biof_FD_87107 | JGI IMG/M metagenome (GOLD analysis project Ga0066256, IMG submission 87107) | Wastewater bioreactor microbial communities from Cape Town, South Africa - Thiocy_expt_1000_biof (version 2) | ecosystem: Engineered > Bioreactor > Thiocyanate-remediating >... | reverse complement strand
ACGACGACCAATCGATCTACGGCTGGCGCGGCGCGGAGGTGGACAACATCCTGCGGTTCGAGCATGCCTTCCCCGGCGCGAAAGTCATCCGTCTCGAGCGCAACTATCGCTCGACCGGCCACATCCTTGCCGCCGCCTCGCACCTGATCGCCTATAACGAAGGACGGCTCGGCAAGACACTCCGCACCGAAGACGTCGAAGGCGAGAAAGTCACCGTCACCGGCTCGTGGGATTCGGAAGAAGAAGCCCGCGCCATCGGCGAGGAGATCGAACAGCTTCAGCGCGCCGGACAGAAGCTCAACGACATCGCCATCCTGGTTCGCGCCTCGTTCCAGATGCGCGAGTTCGAAGACCGGTTTGTCACGCTCGGACTGAGCTATCGCGTGATCGGCGGCCCGCGCTTCTACGAGCGCGCTGAGATCCGCGATGCGCTGGCGTATCTGCGCGTGATCAATTCGCCCGCCGATGATCTCGCCTTCGAACGCATCGTCAACACGCCGAAGCGCGGCCTCGGCGATGCCACCGTGCAGCTTCTGCATGACATCGGCCGCAAGCGGCGCATTCCGCTCACCGAAGCCGCGCGGCAAGTGATCGAGACCGACGAACTGAAACCGAAGGCGCGCGGCAGCCTGCGCGATGTCATCGCGAATTTCGACCGCTGGCGCGCGCAGCGCGATATCGTTTCCCACACGCAGCTTGCGGAAATCGTGCTGGACGAATCCGGTTACACCGAGATGTGGCAGAAGGACCGCTCGGCGGATGCCGCCGGCCGCCTCGAAAACCTCAAAGAGCTTGTGCGCTCGATGGAGGAATTCGAAAATCTTCAGGGATTTTTGGAGCACATCTCGCTGGTGATGGACCGCGACGGCGGCCCCGACGAAGATGCGGTGTCCCTGATGACGCTGCATTCCGCCAAGGGTCTCGAGTTCGACAACGTCTTTCTGCCCGGCTGGGAAGAAGGTCTGTTTCCGAGCCAGCGCACGCTGGACGAACAGGGCCGCGCGGGCCTCGAGGAAGAGCGCCGCCTTGCCCATGTCGGCATCACCCGCGCCCGCAAGCGCGCCAAAATCTATTTTGCCACCAATCGCCGCATCCACGGTTCATGGTCTACCACCATCCCGTCGCGCTTCCTGGACGAACTGCCTGCGGACAGCGTGGAAATCACCGAGAGCAAGGGCGGCTCGGGCTGGGGCGGCGCAGGCGGCTATGGCGCATCGCGCTTCGACAATGTCGAAACCTTCGGATCGAGCTATACGACGCCGGGCTGGCAACGCGCGCAGAACAATCGCGCCCGCAGCGGCGGCGGAGGATTTGATGAGACCGGCGCACGTTATGGCTCCGGCGCACGCGGCGGCTTCAGCCGCAGCAAGCCGATGGTGATCGAAGGCGAACTGATCGCCAAATCCACCGGCACCAATTCGGAATTCTCCCTCGGCGATCGCGTGTTCCACCAGAAATTCGGCTATGGCCATGTCAGCAAGGTGGACGGCAACAAGCTCACCATCGCCTTCGACAAGGCGGGCGAGAAAAAGGTGGTCGACAGCTTCGTGACGCGGGCCTGACGCGCCAAATCCACGCTTCGCGCAACAGAATTTTTCATGCGCATGCCTGCCGTCCGGCAGGCGATATCGGTTGCGCCGGGGCTTTCCCGCACCTATGTCATGCTCCCGCCTCGACAGATCGCACCTGTATGTCCATCATTTCCATATCCAATCTTTCGAAGACCTATGCCACCGGCTTCTCGGCGTTGAAGAATATCAACCTCGATATTCGTGCCGGCGAAATCTTCGCGCTGCTCGGGCCGAATGGTGCCGGCAAGACCACCCTGATCGGCACCATCTGCGGCCTCGTGATGCCCAGCACTGGCACGGTGACCGTGGGCGGGCATGACAACATCAAGGACTATCGCGCCGCGCGATCGATGATCGGACTGGTGCCGCAGGAGCTGCACACCGATGCATGGGAGTCGCCGTGGTCGACTGCCTCGTTCAGCCGCGGCCTGTTCGGTAAACCGGCGAACCCGGCGCTGATCGAGAAAATCCTCAAGGACCTGTCGCTCTGGGACAAGCGCAAGAGCCAGATCATCACCCTCTCCGGCGGCATGAAGCGCCGCGTGATGATCGCCAAGGCGCTGGCGCACGAGCCGCAGATCCTGTTTCTGGATGAGCCGACGGCAGGCGTCGATGTCGAACTGCGCAAGGCGATGTGGGACGTCGTGCGCGAACTGCGCGCGGCAGGCGTCACGATCATTCTCACCACGCATTATATCGAAGAAGCCGAGGAGATGGCGGACCGCGTCGGCGTCATCAATAACGGCGAGATCATGCTGGTCGAGGACAAAGCCACGCTGATGCAGAAGCTCGGCAGGAAGCAACTCAAGCTGCATCTGCAGGACAAGCTCTCCGCTCTCCCCGCCGCTCTCGCTGCGCATCATCTCGAACTGTCAGCCGACGGCAGCGAGTTGGTCTACACCTACGACACCAAGGGCGAGCGCACCGGCATCACCACGCTGCTGAACGATCTCGGCGCGGCGGGCGTGCGTTTCAACGATCTCAACACCACGCAAAGCTCGCTCGAAGACATTTTCGTCAATCTGGTGCACCGCCAATGAATCTGTATGCCATTCGCGCGATCTACAAATTCGAAATGGCGCGCACCTTCCGCACGCTGCTGCAGAGCGTCGTCTCGCCGGTGATCTCGACATCGCTGTATTTCGTGGTGTTCGGCTCGGCGATCGGCTCGCGGATCACCGAGATCAACGGCGTCAGCTATGGCTCGTTCATCGTGCCGGGCCTCATCATGCTGTCGCTGCTGACCCAGAGCATCGCCAACGCGTCTTTTGCGATCTATTTTCCGAAATTCACCGGCACCATCTATGAACTGCTGTCGGCACCGGTCTCGTCTTTCGAGGCCGTGCTCGGTTATGTCGGCGCGGCGGCAACCAAATCGATCATTCTCGGCCTGATCATTCTGGCGACCGCAGGACTGTTCGTCCCGCTCAAGATCGCGCATCCGGTCATGATGCTGACCTTCCTTGTGCTCACGTCGGTGACGTTCAGCCTGTTCGGCTTCATCATCGGCATCTGGGCCGATGGCTTCGAGAAGCTGCAGGTGATCCCGCTGCTGGTGATCACGCCGCTGACCTTCCTCGGCGGCAGCTTCTACTCAATCCACATGCTGCCGCCGTTCTGGCAGAACGTGACGCTGTTCAATCCGGTGGTCTATCTCATCAGCGGTTTCCGCTGGAGCTTCTTCGAGATCGCGGACGTCAGTGTCGGCCTCAGCCTCGGCATGACGTTCGCGTTTCTCGCGATTTGCCTGGCGATCGTCTGGTGGATCTTCAAGACAGGCTATCAGCTCAAGCGTTAGCCTCGCCGAACTGGCGTGCTCGTGAAAGGCACAGCCATTCTTGCCCGACACGACCTGCCCGGCCTATAGACTATGCGCAATGCATAATCATGTAGGCGGGCAATGGTGAATCTGGTCATAGGCAGTCTGGGCGGAACGATCGCGATGGTCGAAGGCAAGCAGGGCGAGGGCGTCACGCCCAGCCTGTCTGCCAAAGCATTGCTGGCCAGGATCCCCGGCTTTCGTCACGAGGGAAGCATCGAAGCTGAAACGGTGTTGCAGCTTCCAAGTGCATCGCTCACTCTCGCCGACGTGGTGAAGGTGCTTGAATGGTGCCGCGCGAAGGTGGAAGCCGGTGCCGGCGGCATCGTGTTGACCCAGGGCACCGATACGCTCGAAGAAGTCTCGTTTCTTCTCGATCTGTTCTGGACCAGCGACGCCCCGCTCGTGATGACCGGCGCCATGCGCCATCCGGCCAGCGCGGGCGCGGATGGCCCCGCAAATCTGCAGGCCGCCTTGCAGGTGGCATCGGCTCCGGAAAGCCGCGGCCGTGGCGTGCTCGTCGTGATGAATGACGTCATTCATGCCGCGCGCTGGGTTTCCAAAGCGGATGCGCTTTCCGTTCAGGCCTTCGTGTCCGTGGATGGCGGAATCCAGGGCAGGATCATCGAGAACAAACCGGCGTATTTCCATCCGCCGCAAGCGCGCTCGCCCCTTCCCGGCCCGGTTGGCTCCGATCACAAGGTCGGACTGATGGTCTGCTCGCTGGGTTCGGAAACGGATCTGATCGAACACGCCGCGACCGCGGGCAACTACACCGGCCTCGTCCTTGCAGGCTTCGGGGCCGGACATGTCTCGGCAAAGGATGCGGATGTCATCGGCCGGCACACATCACGTCTTCCGATCATCGTCGCCAGCCGCACCGGCGGCGGCCGCACCGCCGCTGCGACTTACGGATTCCCCGGATCTGAGATGGATCTGGCCAAGCGCGGCGCCTGGCTCGCAGGCTGGCTCTCGCCGGTGAAGGCCCGAATTCTTCTCTGGGCGATCAGCGCCTCGGGGCTGGACAGCAAAGACTGGCGCTCCCAGTTCGAGATGCGGACCGGGGCGAACTGACGCCAAGGGCGTCTCAAGCCGAAAGCCCGAAATCAAAACGAAACATGCCCCGTGAAAGGGGCATGGGATTTGAACGAAATTTTATGGGCGCCGGTTATTGTCGCCGCTGCCGGGCGGCGGCGGAACGGGTGCCGGCTGCACCACGTTGGCGGCACCGTTTCCAATGACATTCAGCGTTCCAGCGACAGCGCCGACACCGGCCCCGACGGCACCGCCGACAAGACCACCCACCGGTCCGGCCGCGGTCTTGCCCTCATAGGTTCCCTGCGCCGCGCCACCGACAGCACCGCTGATCGGCCCCTGCTGGGCGAGAGAAACGGCCGGCACCATCACAATCGCCAACACGGCGGCGATCCGCTTGGACATCGAAATCACCATCATGACAATCCTCCTGCCCGGCCGAATCGTGGCCGTCTCACAATCAGTCGCAGGCAAATTGCGTCAAGCGCCCCTGAAATACAATGCGCTTCGCCGGCATCGCATTTTCGGCGATCGCCACCGGCGCGCTGGTTCCCGCCGCCGTGACGAGCATCGGTCGCGTTCTCGCTGATCTCGCCCGGGCAACAGAAAACGCGCGAGGCTGACCGAACGGACAGTCCCGCGCGTCTGATCTGTTCGACTGTTTAGTGGCGGCGATGACGCCGGTAGTGGCGATGACGGTGGCCGCGGTTGTCGATCCCGAGCACGCCGTTAACACCGCCAACAATGCCACCGACTCCCGCGCCGACCGCGCCACCTACGGCGCCGCCGACGGGCCCGGCCGCCCGGTTGCCCTTACGGACACCCTCATTCGCGCCGCCTTCCATGCCGCGAATGACGCCCTGAGCATGGGCCACCATCGGGACCGCAAGAACGGCCAGAGCCGCCGCAATAAACATAAAACGCCGATAAGCAGGCGTGAACATGAACAAAGCTTCGGTTTTCATCCCAAAATCTCCAGATGGTCGCAATTTGCGCCTGTAACCTAACGCCGCCGCCAAAGGATGGTTGCGTCAGGTTTGGCGAAAACACATTGCATTCACGAAACTTTTTGGCCCGCGCCGTCAACCTTAAGACGAAGGGACTGTTAAAAAAGCCATTTTCCGTGATTTAGTGCGGATCGAGGGGCAGATACGAGGCCAGTGATGCGTGCGATTCTGATTTCGGTGACCGGTTTGATGCTGCTGTCCGGCAGCGCACAGGCAGCCGTTTCCATTCTCGTCGACAAGGATGCGCAGCAGATGACCGTCTCCGTGGACGGCGTCACGCGTTACACATGGCCTGTGTCCAGCGGCAATCCTTCGCATGAAACGCCGAACGGCACCTTCCAGACCTTCCGCATGGAAGAGGATCACTACTCGAAGGAGTTCGACGACGCACCGATGCCGAACTCGATCTTCTTCACCAAGAAGGGCCACGCCATTCACGGCACCGATGCTGTCGGCCGCCTTGGCACGCCGGCGTCACATGGCTGCGTCCGGCTGTCGCGCGCCAATGCATTGAAGCTGTGGGATCTGGTCAAGACCGAAGGCCTGCTCAACACCAAGGTGACATTGACCGGATCGTCGCGGGTCGCGCTGGCGCGCAATCCGAAATCCCGCACAAACGTCGCCACCGCACGGACGACGGACGGCTTCGGCCAGCCGGTTCAGATCACGCCGCGAGACCCGCAGGCCGGGTACACGGAAGATATCAACGCCGCCTCCCGCGCCCGCCAGACCTCGCCTGATCGGATGTATCGCGATCAGGATCAGGCCTACTACCCGCCGATGGAGCCAGGCCCGATGCAGCGCCGGATTTATGAATCGCAAGGCGGCTACTATCGGGGATACGCGCAGCAGGACTACGACCAGAATGCGCGCTATCAGCGCCCGCGCTATCCGAACCAGCGCGGCGGATATTATTACTACGCGGATTAGTCTGTCGTCTGGGACTACATCTACAATTTCCGATCTTCGTCATGGCCGGGCTCGTCCCGGCCATCCACGTCTTCGCGTCCGACTCAACAAGACGTGGATGCCCGGCATAAAGCCGGGCATGACGAGAGTCGTTTACTCGTCCGGATTTCTCAGCCGCCGCCAGACCGCGCCGAGCACGTTGGAATAGTCATCAGTCCAGACCCGCTGACCTTCCGTGGCTTCTGTCAGCGCCCATTTATCGTCCGAGGCGATCTTGCCGACATCCGCTTCCTCGCGTGCCGAGATCACGACATTGGTCGTGAAGATGTATTCCGCATCACGGCCGGAATCCTCGTTGTAGACCCAGCTCTTCAGATCGTTTTCCTCGGCAATGCCGACGATCACGCTGGCCAGTTCGAGATGGCGATTGGAGACATGCATCACCACCGCGCCTTGCGGCGCGAGCTTGGCCTTGTAGATCGCCATCGCCTCTTCGGTCGCCAAATGAATCGGAATCGCATCCGACGAATAGGCATCGACAATGATCAGGTCGTAGATGCCGTCGGGCTCCTTCGCGAAGGTCAGCCGCGCGTCGCCGATCACCGGTTTCATGTCGGGCTCGCATGAACTGACATAGGTGAAGTATTTCGGGTCGCGCGCGGTATCGACCATGGTCTGGTCGATCTCGAAGAACTTCCAGTTTTCGCCGGGTTGCGATTGGCAGGCCAGCGTGCCCGCGCCGAGGCCGATCACGGCGACCCGGATCGGTCCGCCTTTGCGCACGCGGATGGCGTCGATGGCGCGGCCCATGCCGCCGTCCTTGTGATAGTAGCTGATCGGTTCGGGCCGCCCCTTGATCGGCGCGCCATCGTTGTTGAGAAATTTCTCCGCGCCGTGGATCGTCGTGCCGTGCATCAGCACATGGTACTGGCCGTCTGACGTGACCACGATCTTGTGGACGCCGAAGAAGCTGCGCACCGTCTCCACACGGCCGTCATCCAATGGATAGACCCGGATCAGGATCAGGCCGAGCGCCACGAGCGCCGCGACGTTCCAGCGGTTAAGCCTCCACACCACCGCAAGCATCGCCATGACCAGGGCAAAGGCGCTTACCAGCCAGACACGATAGCTTTCGAGTAACTCCATGGCGCTTTCCCGATAGCTTAGCCCGACAAAAACAAGTCCGGCGACCATCGCAACGGCCCAAAGCGTCAGGCCGCCCCGCATTGTCGATGCACTGGACGGCCTGCACAGCGCCGCCAGCGCCAGCAGGATCGGATATTCCGCGATCCGTGAAAACGTATAGGGCGCGATGAGACCCGCAAACAGGCCGCCCAACATGCCGCCGAACGACAGCGCGACATAGAAACCAGTAAGGTAGCGAGCCGTAGGCCGCGTCCGCGCAAGTTCGCCATGGCAGGCCATGGCGATGATGAAGAAACAAAGCTGATGTCCGCCCAGCGTCAGCAGCAAATTCTGCTCGCCGCCGATTACCAGCAGCACGATCACGCCTGCAATCGCGACCGGCTGCAGCATAAGCATCAGCCAGTGCGGCAGCAGCGGCCGTGACTGGAACACCAGCACCCACGTCAGAAGATAGAGCGAGAGCGGCAGCACCCACAGCAGCGGCGCGGCGGCAACATCGGTGGAGATGTGCGCGGTCACCGCGATCAGCAGACCCGACGGCACCGCGGCGAGAAATATCCAGCGCAGCCGCGTCTCCCATGTCGGCGGCGGCGCATCCCCCTCGCTGGCGCTGACGGCTTCCACGCTCATCGGTGGCGAGCGCAGCAGCAGGACGCCGCAGGCCGCGATGAGCACGATCAGCAGACCATAGCCACAGGTCCAGATCAGGTTCTGGGTTTTCAGCGTGAACATAGGCTCGAACAACACCGGATAGGACAGCAGCGCGAGAAAGCTGCCGATGTTCGAGGAGGCGTACAGGAAGTACGGATCTGGCCCGTCAGGATGTCCGGTGCGGACGAACCAGGCTTGCAGCATCGGATTGTTGGCGGCCAACGCGAAGAACGGCAGGCCGATCGACACCGCGAACAGGCCGAGCAGCCAAAAGGCGTAGCCGCTCGCGGGCGGCTCGCCCCAGCCGTTCGCGATCGACAGCGGAAGGGTCAGCATCGCCACCACCAGCAGCACCAGATGCACGGCGACTGGAGCGACCCGGCTTTTCAGCGTCATCAAATAGTGCGCGTAGGCATAGCCGCCGAGCAGCAGCGACTGGAAGAACACCATTGCCACCGACCAGACCGCCGGCGAGCCGCCGAGCCGCGGCAGCACCATCTTCGTGAACAGCGGCTGGACCGAAAACAGCAACAAGGCGCTGGTGAAGATCGCGGCGGTATAAACCACCAGCACAAGCCTGTTTCTCGCGCCGGAGGACTGGCTCGCGGTGTCGGACGGCAATGACGTCATGAAGGCTCCGGAAAGTTTCCGGCGACCTACCGGAGGCGGACGGGAGTGGAGCATAGCCGCGTATGGCGGGCAATAACATGCGCGTGACAGAAATCACTCGCGCGTGACGCCCTCCCCGATTATGACTCCCGCATGTCGGATTACGATGCCCTGATCATCGGCGCGGGCCACAACGGCCTGACCTGCGCGGCCTATCTTGCGATGGGCGGTTTGCGCGTGAAGGTGGTCGATCGCCGCAGGGTTGTCGGCGGCGCAGCGGTGACCGAGGAATTTCATCCCGGCTTCCGCAATTCGGTCGCGTCCTACACGGTGAGCCTGCTTAATCCCAAAGTCATCGCGGACCTGAACCTGCATCGCCATGGCCTGCGGGTCGTCGAGCGCCGCGCACAGAATTTTCTGCCCACGCCGGACGGTGGTTATCTTCTGACCGGGGAAGGCCGCACGCATCAGTCCATCGCCAAATTCAGCCCACACGACGCCGAGCGGATCGACGGCTTCAACCGCGAACTGGAAACCATCGCCGATGTACTGCGCGCTTTCGTGCTGCGCGCGCCGCCGGATCTGGTCGAGGGCTTCGGTCTTCATGCGCTGCGCGAAGCCTTCAACGCGCTGGGCAGCGCCAACATCCTGCGCGGCCTGTCGCTGGACAATCAGCGCATGCTGCTGGACCTGTTCACGCGCTCGGCGGGCGACATGCTGGAGGACCGCTTCGAGAGCGATCTGGTGAAAGCCCTGTTCGGCTTCGACGCCATCGTCGGCAACTACGCCAGCCCTTATGCCGCAGGCTCAGCTTACGTGATGCTGCACCATGCCTTTGGCGAAGTGAACGGCCGCAAGGGCCTGTGGGGCCATGCCATCGGCGGCATGGGCGCGATTACCCAAGCCATGGCGGCGTCCGCGCGCGCCCATGGCGCGGAGATCGAGACCGCCGCCGGGGTGCGCGAAGTGATTGTCGAGGGCGACCGCGCCGTGGGCGTCGTCCTTGAAAATGGCGAGACGGTGCGGGCGACTTATGTCGTCTCCAGCGTCAATCCAAAGTTGCTCTACACCCGGCTGATTCCGCCGGATGCCCTGCCTGCGCCCTTCCTCGAGCGCATCAGGACGTGGCGCAACGGCTCCGGCACCTTCCGCATGAACGTCGCGCTATCGTCGCTACCCTCGTTCAAGGCGCTGCCCGGAACCGGCGATCATCTGACAGCGGGCATCATTCTCGCGCCCAGTCTTGGCTACATGGACCGCGCCTGGCTCGACGCCCGGCAGCATGGCTGGAGCCGAGAGCCGGTGATCGAGGTCCTGATCCCCTCGACCCTCGATGACTCGCTTGCGCCACCCGGCCTGCACGTCGCCAGCCTGTTCTGCCAGCATGTCGCGCCGCAGCTTCCGGACGGGCGGTCATGGGACGACCACCGCGACGAAGTCGCCGACCTGATGATCGCCACGGTGGACCGCTACGCGCCCGGCTTTGCCACGAGCGTCATCGCGCGGCAGGTGCTGTCGCCGCTCGATCTGGAGCGCGAGTTCGGCCTGCTTGGCGGCGACATCTTCCATGGCGCATTGTCATTGAATCAGTTGTTCTCTGCGCGGCCGATGCTTGGCCATGCGGGCTATCGCGGCCCGCTCAAGGGTCTCTACCATTGCGGCTCCGGCGCCCATCCCGGCGGCGGCGTGACGGGCGCGCCGGGGCACAATGCGGCGCAGGTGATCCTCAAGGACCACCGCCGATTCTTCACATGAAGTTCTGCGGCCAACTGTTGAAAGCCTGTGGATAACCTTGTGAATAACTTGTGGATTTCCGCATGGTTAAGGTTTCACTAACGTGTGGATAACCCGGATTAGAAGCTGTGAAAAATCCCGGTATGTCCCGGCTATGAGCTGTGGACAGGCTGTGGGGAAATGAGCGATGCAGTCAGTGATTTCAGCAACTTGGATCAAGCCGTGATGTCTTCTCCCTCGCCAGCCGCGACGCAGGCCACCTTCGCAGTCGGCGACGAGCGCACCGCCAGCCGCATTGTGGATGCCATCACCGAAAGCTATGCGGCCCGGGCTTGGGCGAGTGCGGCTTGAGAGGCCCAGGGGGGCCGCTGGGACGTCCCCAGGCTTTTCGGGGAACCGCCGGCCCGCGACCTGATCCACACGCTGGTGAGCGGCGCGGCGGGCGAAGCCGTCGCCCAATCCCTCGTGTTCAGCACCGTGGAAGCCAAGGATTGGGTGAAGGCGAGCCTCGCCGATCTCGTGCCGGTCAGCGCCGGTCGCTACATCGTTCACGGCAGCCACGACCGCGACCGCATTCCGCCGAACAAGATCGGCATCGAGATCGAAGCCGCACTGGCCTTTGGCACCGGACATCACGGCACGACGCGGGGCTGCCTGTTCCTGCTCGACCGCGTTTTGAGCCAGCGCACGCCGAGGCGCGTGCTCGACCTCGGCACCGGCACCGGCGTGCTGGCCATCGCGGCAGCGAAGACGCTGCAACGTCCAATCTTCGCCAGCGATATCGACCAGAAATCGGTGCAGGTCGCGCGGGAAAATGCGCGGCTGAACGGCGCAGGCAATCTGGTGGAGGTGGCGCACGCCACCGGCTTTCACTCGCCGCGCTTTGCCGCCAACGGCCCGTTCGGTCTGGTGCTGGCGAACATCCTCGCCAATCCGCTGCGCAAGCTCGCGCCCGCGATGGCGACGCATCTGGCGCCGCACGCCTTTGTGATCTTGTCGGGCCTGCTGCCGCATCAGGCCAACAGCGTGGTTGCCGCCTATAGCGGCGCAGGGCTGAAGCTGCTCCGGCGAATCCAGATCGAGGGCTGGAGCAGCCTTTTGATGCAAAAGCGCTGAGACTGTCATGGCCGGGCTTTGTCCCGGCCATCCCGATCGTTAGAACACAACGCTCAATCAATCAGGGGAACCGGCGCAAGGCCGGTGATGACGTTGTGCGCCTGTTCGCGCAGCGTCCTATTCCGGCCGCATCCTTTGGGGCGTGATGTCAGCTTCGGTAAAGCCGCCTGCCTCGATCCGCGTCCGGCGCGTTTCACGTTGCAGCCGGCTTTCAGCGAGACGATCGATCATCTGGACGATGATGCCTCGCGGCTCCTTGATCGCAACGGCCTGAACGGCCCTCACCGGTGATGAAATCTTTTCAAACATAAAAGCTGGCATGCCCTGTCCCCTTTTCATTGAGTTTAGAAACACACCCCTCCGCATTTCCGCGAGGTCCATTCCTTTTCAGCGTCGCTAGCGACAAATGGTTCCCTCATCAGCCTTCCCTGCAGGCCATTTCCACTAAGCAGGGATCGTGCCATTCCTCATTGAGGCAGATTCCTTGTCGTCCCGCCGATTGCCGCCCCTTCTCCAGCCTCTTATGGTCACGCCATGTTTGAAGCCCAATTCCAGACATTCGAAGATGCCGAAGGCGGAGTGGCGCTAACCGCCCGACTCGCTGCATTCCGCGAGGAACTGCTGCGGCGGCAACTCACCGGCTTTGTGATTCCGCGCGCAGACAGCCAGCAAAACGAATATGTCCCGCCCAGCGACGAGCGGCTGGCCTGGCTGACGGGTTTCACCGGCTCCGCTGGCCTCGCCATCGCTCTCACCACGGAAGCAGCGGTGTTCGTGGACGGACGCTACACCCTGCAGGCCGCAAAGCAGGTCGACACGACGGCGTGGGCCGTGGAATCGCTGATCGAACCGCCGCCGGAAAGCTGGCTGGCCAGCCACCTTAAGCGCGGCGACCGCCTCGGATTTGATCCGTGGCTGCACACTTCGGCAGCAGCGGACCGGCTGACGCGCGCCTGCGAGAAGGCCGGAGCCGAACTGGTCGCGGTGGACAGTAATCCGGTGGACGCAGTCTGGGCCGACCGTCCCGCCCCGCCGCTCGGGCCGGTGAAGATTCATCCGGCGCAATTTGCAGGCGAAGTCGAAAGCGACAAACTCACACGCATTCGCGCGGAGATTGCAAGGCTTAAGATCGATGCGCTGGTGCTGTCGGATTCCCACGCCGTGGCATGGACCTTCAACATCCGTGGCGCGGACGTGGCCCATACACCGCTGCCATTGTCCTACGCGCTGGTGCCGGAGGACGGGCGGCCGACCATCTTCATCGATCATCGCAAACTGTCGAACAGCGTGCGCGATCATCTTGAGAAAAACGCGACCGTCGAGGAGCCGGATGCCCTCATGCCGCAGTTGGCAGAGTTGGCGCGCGGCAAGGCCGTCATCGGCCTCGACGCCGCGACCGCCGCCGACGCGCTCACGCGGCTGGTCGCGGCAGAAGGCGGCAAGCCCGTGCGATTGACCGATCCGGTCGCCTTGCTCAAGGCCGTGAAAAACCCCTCCGAAATCGCCGGCACCAAGGCCGCGCACAAGCGCGACGGCGCGGCGCTGGCCCGGTTTCTGGCGTGGATCGACAGCGAAGCGCTGAGCGGGAGCCTGACCGAGATCGATGCGGTGGAAGCGCTGGAAACATTCCGCCGCGACACCGGCGCACTGAAGGATGTCTCCTTCCCCACCATTTCCGGCACCGGACCCAACGGCGCCATCGTACACTATCGCGTGACGCGTAAATCCAACCGCCGCATCGCGCCGGGCGACCTGCTGCTGATCGATTCCGGCGCGCAATACGAAGACGGCACCACCGACGTGACGCGCACCATAGCCATCGGCGAGCCGACGGCGGAAATGCGCGACCGCTTCACCCGCGTACTGCGGGGGCACATCGCGATTTCACGTGCGGCCTTTCCCGACGGCACCACCGGCGCGCAGATCGATGTGCTGGCGCGGCAGTTTCTCTGGCAGGCAGGCATCGATTTCGAGCACGGCACCGGCCACGGCGTCGGAAGCTATCTGTCGGTACACGAAGGCCCGGCGCGAATTTCCAAGCTCGGCACCACGCCGCTCAAGCGCGGCATGATCCTGTCCAACGAACCGGGTTACTACAAGGCCGATGCTTTCGGTATCCGCATCGAGAATCTCGAACTGGTGGTGGAGAAAATTATCGAAGGCGCCGAGAAGCCGATGAACGGTTTCGAGGCCCTGACTCTCGCCCCGATCGACCGGCGGCTGATCAACGCCAACCGCATCAGCAAGCAGGAGCTGGCCTGGATCAACGCCTACCACGCGCGGGTGCGCGAGGAGATCGGACCGTTGCTGGATGAAGCGACGAGGATGTGGCTTTACGCGGCGACAGAGCCGCTGGTGCCGCAGGATTAGCTGCCGCCGACCAGCGCCAGCCACTCGTCTTCGGTGAGCACCTTGACGCCGAGCTTTTCCGCGTCCGCAAGCTTCGAGCCAGCGCCGGGTCCCGCCACGACATAGTCGGTCTTCTTCGACACCGAACCCGCCGCCTTCGCGCCGAGCCGTTCGGCGGTCGCCTTGGCTTCATCGCGGGTAAATTTTTCCAGCGAGCCTGTGAAGACCACAGTCTTGCCCGCGATAGGCGAGTCCGTCTTCGCCTTCTCGGCAGGCTGGACGGTAATCTCCTTCAGGAGATCGTCCATCGCCTTGACGCTGTGCGGCTCCTTGAAGAACTCGACCAGTGCATTGGCGACGACCGTGCCGACGCCCTCGATCCCGTTCAGGTCGCGATAGGCTTCGGTCTCCTCGCCCTCGCCCGCAGCGATCATCGCCGCGCGGAAATCCTCGACCGTTCCATAGTGCCGCGCCAGCAGCTTGGCATTGCCCTCACCGATGTGGCGAATGCCCAGCCCGAAGATGAAGCGATGCAGCGCAATGGAGCGCCGCGCATCGATGGCCGCGAACAGGTTGCGCACCGAGGTCGTTCCATAACCTTCGCGGTCCGCGAGCTTTTTCTGCGCACGCGCGTCACGTTTCTCCAGCGTGAAGATGTCGGCGGGCGACATGACAAGACCGTCCGTAAAAAACTCCTCGATCTGCTTGTCGCCAAGACCATCGATATCGAACGCGTTGCGCGCGACGAAGTGTTTCAACCGCTCCTTCGCCTGCGCCGGACAGGCCAGCGTATTGGTGCAGCGACGCACGGAATCAGGTCGTCCGGACTTCGGGTCTTCCTCACGCACGGCGTGGCTGCCGCAGGCAGGGCATACAGTCGGAAACTGATAGGGCTTCGCACTCTTCGGGCGCTTGTCGAGCACGACGCTGACGATTTGCGGGATCACATCGCCCGCGCGCTGCACGACCACCGTATCGCCGACACGGATATCGACGCCGTCGCGGATCGGCTGGCCGTCGTTGCCAATACCCTTGATGTAATCTTCGTTATGCAGCGTCGCGTTCTGAACCACGACGCCGCCCACCGTCACCGGTGCGAGTTTTGCCACCGGCGTCAGCGCGCCGGTGCGTCCCACCTGAATTTCAATGTCGTTGAGAACCGTCGTCGCCTGTTCGGCGGCGAATTTGTGCGCGATGGCCCAGCGCGGACTGCGCGACACGAAGCCGAGGCGCTCCTGCCAATCGAGACGGTCCACCTTGTAGACCACACCATCGATGTCGTAGTCGAGCGAGGCGCGCTTCTGTTCGATATCGCGGTAGAATTTCAGCAGGCCTTCGACATCGTGACAAAGTGTGGTCAGTGGATTGGTGACGAAGCCCGCCTTGCCGATCCAGTCGATCATGCCGTGCTGGGTCTTCGCCGGCATCGCGCTCATCTCGCCCCATGCATAGGCGAAGAACTTTAGCGGTCGCGAAGCCGTAATCGACGCATCCTTCTGGCGCAGCGAGCCCGCGGCCGAATTGCGCGGGTTTGCGAAAATCGTGTCCTCCGCTTCGGCCTGCCGCTTGTTTAGCGCGAGGAAGTCCTCCTTCAGCATATAGACTTCGCCGCGGATTTCGCAGACGGCCGGGCTATTGCGTCCCTTCAGCTTGTGCGGAATATCGGAGATGGTCCGCACGTTCGCGGTGACATCCTCGCCAGTAAAACCGTCGCCGCGCGTCGCACCGCGCACCAGTTCGCCGTCCTCATAGCGCAACGACAGCGACAAGCCGTCGATCTTCGGCTCCGCCACGATCGCCGGAATCTCATCGTCGCCAAGTTTCAGGAAGCGCCGCACGCGGTCGACGAAATCGGTAACGTCCTCATCGCTGAAAGCATTGCCGAGTGACAGCATCGGCACCGTGTGCGGCACCTTGGCAAAGCGGCCGGTCGGGGCGGCGCCCACTTTCTGCGAAGGCGAATCGCGGGTGACAAGACCGGGAAACCGCGCCTCGATGGCATCGCTGCGCTTGCGCAACTCGTCATAGGCAGCGTCCGAAATCTTCGGCGCGTCTTCGTTGTAATAAGCTTCGTTGTGCCGCTCGATCTCAAGCGCGAGACGGACGAGTTCAACCTTCGCCTGGGTCTCGGTCAGTTTCTCGACGGCAACAGGAGGCTTTTTCGGTTTTGCGGCCATGACGGTTACGCCGTTGCAGCCTTGAGCAGGCGGTCCGCCGCTGCCCGCGCCTCAGCAGTGATCTCCGCACCCGCGAGCATGCGCGCGATTTCCTCGCGGCGATGATCCTTCGCCAGTGTCGCGACGCGCGTGGCGACGCGTTTGCCCTTGTCGAGCGCGTCCTTGGAAATCAGCAGATGTTGATCGGCACGTGCCGCTACTTGCGGCGCGTGGGTCACAGCCATGACCTGAACTTTCTCTGCGAGCCGTGCCAGCCGCGCGCCGATCGCGTCAGCCACCGCGCCACCTACCCCGGTGTCGATTTCATCAAACACCAGCGTCGGCGCGGAGCCGCGATCCGACAGCACGACCTTCAGCGCCAGCAGGAATCGCGAGAGTTCGCCACCGGAGGCGACCTTCATCAACGGCCCCGGCCTGGTGCCCGGATTGGTCTGCACCCAGAATTCGATGCGGTCGAAGCCCTGCGGTCCAGGTGCCGCCGGGTCGGATTCGATCTGCGTGGAGAATTTAGCGCGTTCGAGTTTGAGCGGGGCAAGCTCGGCGTTCACCGCCTTGTTGAGTTTTTCGGCGGCCTTGGTGCGCGCGGCGGAAAGCTTCTGCGCGGCGGCGTCATAAGCCTTGTCGGCGGCAGCGACAGCTTTCTCCAGAACCTTCAGTTGACCTGCGCCCGCATCGATCAATGCGACATCGGACGCATAGCGCTGCGCCAGCGCCGCCAGCCCATCGACCGGCGTCGAGTATTTCCGGGCCGCCGCGCGCAAAGCGAACAGACGCTCCTCGATACGTTCCAGTTCATGCGGGTCGAAATCGGCGGCGACGAGCGCCGCGTTGAGGTGCTGGTCGGCTTCTTCCAGCGCATTGATCGCCGCATCCATTGCCTTCACGGCGGGATCGATCAGCGCGGGCTCCGTGCCCGCGCGGCGCTCCAGCCGGCGCACCGCCGCCGACAGCATCGCAACCGGCGACTGCGGACCGCCCACCGCAGCCTGCGCCTCGCGCAGATCCTCGGCGATCTTCTCGCCCTGCATCATCACGGCGCGACGCTCCGCCAGCGCGGTCTCCTCGCCGTCCTGCGGATTCAGTTTCTTCAATTCCTCCGAAGCGTGACGCAAATAGTCGGCCTCGCGCTCGGCACGCTCCATCCCCGCGCGATGCTCGTCCAACGCGGCGAGCGCGGTGCGGCGCGCGTCCCATAGCGCCTCGATCGCGCTCACATCCTTTTCCAGCGCAGCGAAGGCATCGAGCAGCCGACGATGTGTGGCGGTGTCCACCAGCGCGCGCTCGTCATGCTGACCGTGAATTTCCACCAGCGTCGCGCCGATCGCTTTCAGGGTCTGCACGCTGATGGTCTGGTCGTTCAGGAATGCGCGGGTGCGTCCATCGGAAAACTGCACCCGGCGCAGAATCATCTCGCCAGAATCCTCGAATCCGTTGTCGCGCAGAATGGCATTCGCGGGATGCTTCTTCGGAACCTCGAAGACCGCCGTCACCTGCCCCTGCTCCGCGCCATGGCGAACCAGGCTTGCATCGCCGCGCCCGCCGAGCGCCAGCGCGAAGGCATCCAGCAGGATGGATTTGCCCGCGCCGGTTTCACCGGTGAGGACGGCAAGGCCTTTGAGGAAATCGATATCGAGCCGCTCGATCAGGACGATGTCGCGGATCGAAAGCCGGGCCAGCATGGGAGATCAGTCCTGACGCAGAAGGATATTCCGGCGAATGAGAATCCGGTTCGCTGCAGAACATACCCTAAACAAAAACCGGCGCGAACCCCATTCGCGGGGCCTGTTTCGGCTTGTGGACGGCGCGCAATCAGCCGAGGCCGACCTTCTTGAAGGCGCGGCTGATCCAGGACGCCTTGTTCTCGGATGGTTCGGTGCCGCCCGACTTCACGAGGTTATACGCGTCCTTGTACCAGCGGCTGTCCGGGAAGTTGTGGCCCAGCACGGCGGCCGCAGTCTCGGCTTCGGGGACGATGCCGATCGCCATGTAGGCTTCGGTGAGACGGGCCAGCGCCTCCTCGACATGGCGCGTGGTCTGATACTGCGTCACCACCACCTTGAAGCGGTTGATAGCCGCCGTGTAGTCCTTCTTTTCCATGTAGTAGCGGCCAACCGTCATTTCCTTGCCGGCAAGCTGGTCGCGCGCGGCTTCGATCTTCTTTCGCGCGCTGCTGGCGTATTCGGAGGTCGGATACTTGCGGATCACTTCTTCAAGCGCCGCGATGGCTTTTTCCGTGCGGCCCTGATCGCGGGAAACGTCCGGAATCTGATCGAAGTTGGACGCGGCGATCAGATACTGCGCATAGGCGGCATCCGGGCTGCCGGGATGCAGCGCGACGTAGCGGTTCGCCGAGGAAATACACTCGTCGTAGTCGCCGTTCTCATAGGACGCATAGGCCGACATCAGCAGCGACTTGCGTGCCCATTCGGAATACGGGTGCTGGCGATCGACTTCCTCGAACTTCTTGAGCGCCGTCTTGCGGTCGCCCTTCTTGTTCAGAAGATACAGGCCCTCATTGTAGAGCTTGTCGGCGGGCTCATCGCTGAAGGTTTCTTCCTTCGTCATGAACTTGTCCCACAGCGCGCCAGTTCCGCAGCCGCTCAGCGGCGCAGCCAACAGCAGCAGCCCCAGCGCGAAGCTGGCGCGGCGGGCAAAGCTGACGCCATGGGAAGGATCGGAATGTTTGCGCAGTTCGAACGTCATGCGTTAGGGCCGACCTGAGTTGTACATCCGACGTGCGAGATCGAATTGATCGCGGATACTGTGTTGCTCGTAAGCCTGATGCCGTCGCCTCGGCGCAGTCAGTCGGATGAGCTTCTCAAACGATGCCTATCTAACTGAAAAAGAGTTCTTAACCAACCGGATAGGAAGACATTTCGCCCGGATTAAGGCGGACTGGCGCAGCCAAAACGTCGGTTTGGTTAAACTGGAACGCTGAGGCGTTCAGGACACATCCGGGCCGTAGGCCACGGCAACCATGCCGCCGGCCACATCGGCATGACCGCGGGCGCGCCGCGCGGCGACGGGGCGGTCGAGAGCCGGTTCGGTGGCTTCCACGATCCGCCATGCATGGCGGTCAGCCATCAAAGCGGTCAGCACGGCATGGTTGAGCCTGTGACCACCGCGCACCGAACGGTACAGTCCGATCAGCGGCAAACCGGCCAACGCCAGATCGCCCACCACGTCGAGCACCTTGTGCCGAACGCATTCGTCGGCGTAGCGCAGGCCCTCGGCGTTCAGCAGCCGGGCCTCGTCATACACCACCGAATTCTCGAGCGAGGCGCCAAGGGCATAACCGGCGCTCCAGAGCTTGGCGACATCGCCCATGCGGCCGAAGGTACGGGCGCGGCAGATATCGCGGCGGAAGCTGTCGGGAGTGAGATCGAAGGCATAGGCCTGACGGCCGATCGGCGAATTGGCGAATTCGATTTCAAGCTCGGCCCGGAAACCGCCGGCATAGGGCCGCAGTTCGCCGAACGACTCGCCTTGCACCACCTGCACGGGCTTGAGGACTTCGATAAAACGGCGCGCGGCATTCTGCTGCACGATGCCGGCCTGATCGATCGCGGCAACGAAAGGCGCTGCGCTGCCATCCATGATCGGCACTTCGGCACCATCGACTTCGATAGTCGCGTTGTCGACGCCCATGCCGCGCAATGCGGCCAGCACGTGTTCGGCGGTGGAAACGAGAGGTCCCTGCGCATCGCCAAGCACGGTGGCGAGTTCGGTGGCCACGACGGACGACGCAACAGCCTGCACTTCACGGTCGAGACCGGTGCGGACGAAGGTAAAACCGGAATTGATGTCAGCAGGTCCAATGGTCAGGTTGACCTGAGAACCGGAGTGGACGCCGATGCCCGTCACGGTGACGTGCGACCGGAGCGTTGTCTGCCGACTGGATTTCATTCCCACTTGCCCAAAAAACTGTACGCGATCCGGGTATCTGTCCCGCCTGTTAACCGGCGGTGCGCGGTCCCAAATCGTCCCCAAGTGAGAAGACCTTACCCCCTGCGGGAAAGAGCGCCACTCACGCTTGTTTACAGATTGTTACCCTAAACTCGCCGCATTCGCGCCGCGGGTCGGGCCCATTTCCCGCGCGCCGGAAGCGCCGGGAAGCCTGTTCCTACAGTGTATATTGGTTAAATAAAACAATTGCTTACAAAATTTACCGGCGATCAGGGCGCGAAAAACAAAACGCCCCGGTTTTTGGCCGGGGCATTTCGTGAATGACGGATTGTAACAAACGTCAGTTGGCCTGACGCCGCAGGAAGGCCGGAATGTCCAGATGATCGTCGCCACCGGCCGGGGGATTCGCGGGGGCCGGACGGCCATGCGAATCGAGTCCCTGCGGCGCCGGACGGCGAGCATACTCGGATACCGGATCGGCAGGTCCACCATACTGCGCCGGAACCGGACGCTGCGGCTTGCGCTCAGGCATCGGCGGCATCTGCGGCATGGCCGGACCGGATGCGCGGGCGGCAATCGGCGGCTCGTTGTCCTCGTCACGGCGGCCGAGGCCGACATTGGCCAGGCGCTGCAGCAGCGAGGCACGCTTCTGCGGCGGATGCTCTTCATGGACTTCGCCGCGGGCCTGACGAATCTGATTCTGAGCCGGCACCGGCAATTCCTCGAACTGCGGCATGCGCGGCGCGCGGAGCGGCATCTTCTCAGCCGCCTGCGGAATGAAGGAGGACGGCGGAGCCGCTTCCTGCTGCAGGTTCATCGGCTCTTCATGGTCCGGGAACAGCGAGGGCTTCGGCGGCACCGGGCGCACGCTGACATCGCCATAGGCCGCGGGCTGCATCGGAGCAGAAACCGGGGCCTGATGAGCCGGATGATCGGCGGACACCGCCTCGGCGATGGCGGCAAGCGCGGCGCGATCGATCTGATCGGCGGTGGCGCGGACGGGCGCGGCCGGAGCAGCGGTACCGGACGCAGCCTTCAGCTGGGCCGCACGTTCCTGCATCCGCTGGTTGTCGGCACGAAGGCGCGCGGTCAGGTCGGCAAGCCGGCTTTCCGGAGCACCGGACGACACCGCCTGCGTCGCGGGACGATTCGAGGCGGCGACCTGTGCGTCGATGCCGGTGGCGACGACGGATACGCGGATGACGCCGTCGAGGGATTCATCGAAGGTCGCGCCAACGATGATGTTGGCGTCGCTGTCGACCTCCTCGCGGATGCGGGTGGCAGCTTCATCGACCTCGAACAAGGTGAGATCCTTGCCGCCGGTGATCGAGATCAGAAGACCGCGTGCGCCGCGCATCGACGAATCGTCGATCAGCGGGTTGGCGATCGCGGCTTCGGCCGCGGTCAGCGCGCGCTTCTCGCCGGTGGCCTCGCCGGTGCCCATCATCGCCTTGCCCATTTCGCGCATCACGGCACGGACGTCGGCGAAGTCGAGGTTGATCAGGCCTTCCTTGACCATCAGGTCGGTGATGCAGGCGACGCCCGAATAGAGCACCTGGTCGGCCATCGCGAAGGCGTCGGCGAAGGTGGTCTTGTCGTTGGCGATGCGGAACAGGTTCTGGTTGGGGATGACGATGAGCGTGTCGACGCACTTCTGCAGCTCTTCGATGCCCTGGTCGGCGGTGCGCATGCGCCGCTGGCCCTCGAAGTGGAACGGCTTGGTGACGACGCCGACCGTCAGGATGCCCTTCTCGCGGGCGGCACGGGCGACAACCGGGGCAGCGCCCGTGCCGGTGCCGCCGCCCATGCCGGCGGTGACGAAGCACATGTGGGTGGAGGACAGATGGTCGACGATCTCGTCGATGCATTCTTCGGCGGCGGCGCGGCCGACCTCGGGCTGCGAGCCGGCGCCGAGGCCCTCGGTGACGTGGGCGCCGAGCTGGATCAGCCGCTCGGCCTTCGACATGGTCAGCGCCTGGGCGTCGGTGTTGGCGACGACGAAGTCGACACCCTTCAGCCCGGCCGTGATCATGTTGTTGACGGCGTTGCCGCCGCCCCCACCGACGCCGAACACCGTGATGCGCGGCTTGAGCTCGGTGATGTCCGGCTTCTTGAGATTGATGCTCATGGTCCTCGTCCTTTTCGCCTTTCCTGCCGCATCGCCGCCGCGGCCGCCAATTGGGGCTATCCCCGCTCCAAACTAGAAACTGTCCCTCAGCCACTGGCCCATGCGCTGCAGCCGGCCGCCCGTGCCGGTGCCGCGCATACGCAGAGCGCGCCCGCCGTGGTGGTTCTCCATGCCCGCCACCTGCGGATAGATCATCAGCCCGACCACCGCCGCGAAGGCTGGCCCCTTGGCCGCCTCCGGCAGCCCGGCCACGCCCAGCGGTCGGCCGATGCGCACGTTGCGGCCGAGGATGCGGCGCGCCGCCTCCGGCAGGCCGGTGAGCTGGCTGGCGCCGCCGGTGAGCACCACGCGCTTGCCGACGAGGCCCGCGAAGCCGGACTGGTTGAGCTTGTCGCGCACCATCTCCAGCGTCTCCTCGATGCGGGCGCGGATGATGCGGTTCATCACCGAGCGCGGCACCTGCGTCTGCGGCTCGGCGTCGTCGCCGGCGAGCGACTGGATGGTGACCATGTCGCGGTCGTCGCCGCCGCCGGGCAGCGTCGAGCCGTGCATGACCTTGAGGCGCTCGGCATGGTCGGCGCGCGTCGACAGGCCGCGCGCCAGGTCGCCGGTGACATGGATGCCGCCGACCGGCAGCGCGTCGGCATGCAGGAACTTGCCGTTGGCGAAGACCGAGATCGTCGTCGTGCCGCCGCCGAAGTCGATGCAGGCAGCCCCCATCTCCGCCTCGTCCTCGAGGAGGGCGGCGAGGCCGGCCGCATAGGGGGTGGCCACCATGCGCTCGACCGACAGGTGGGCACGGTTGATGCACAGCTCGAGGTTGCGCAGCGGCGCGGCATCGGCCGTCACCACGTGCATGTCGACGCCGAGCGCGTCGCCGACCATGCCGCGCGGGTCGCGGATGCCCTTCTCGGCGTCGAGCAGGAAGCCGGTGGGCAGCGAATGCACCACCTGCCGCTCGGCGCGCAGCGCCTGGCGGGCGCCGGCCGTCAGCACCTGCTTGATGTCGGCCTCGTCGGCCTCGTGGCCGCCGAGCTTGATCTGCGCCGAGAAGGTCTCGCTCTTGATGCGGCCGGCGGAGAGGTTCACGAACAGCGAATCGACCGTCAGCCCGGACATGCGCTCGGCCGCGTCGACGGCCTGGCGCACGGCGCTCTCGGCCCGGTCGAGGTCGACGACGACGCCGGACTTCACGCCCTGCGACTTCTGGTGGCCGATGCCGAGCACCTGGATCTGGTGGGTGCGGCCGGGCAGCAGGCGGCTGTCGGCCCGCGGCTGCAGCCGCGCGATCACGCAGCACACCTTGCTGGAGCCGATGTCGAGCACGGTGACGACGCCGGAGCGCCGGGCGGCCCCTTCGCGGCCGGAGGCGAGCCAGCTCATGTGCGACGCTCCTTCGCGGTCGGGACGCCGCGCTCCTTCAGCGCCGCCTGCCGCGCCTTGGCGGCATCGGCCGAAAGCCCGATCGCGATGCGGTCGGGAAGCCGCAGGTCGATGGTCTCGACGTCGCGGGTGAGGATGCCCTGCTCGCGGTCGAGGTCGGAAAGCTCCGAAAGCGCGGCGGCCTCGCCCTGCTCGGGCAGCAGCACGGTCACGCCGCTGTCGAGCCGCAGGTCCCAGCGGCGGGCCGCGACCCCCCGTTTGCCCCCGACGCGGCCGGCGACCCCCCGAGAGGGCG
>Ga0066256_1002048_pt1 | contig 23841 bp, 20 predicted proteins | sample ThiBio_1000_biof_FD_87107 | JGI IMG/M metagenome (GOLD analysis project Ga0066256, IMG submission 87107) | Wastewater bioreactor microbial communities from Cape Town, South Africa - Thiocy_expt_1000_biof (version 2) | ecosystem: Engineered > Bioreactor > Thiocyanate-remediating >... | reverse complement strand
TCGCCGGAATTTAACAGGGCGCGGAACGCGGACGGGGCCGATATATTGGGTCTGACACTCATGAATACTTATCTCTCCGCGCCGCCGGCGCCTGGATGTCGGGTTTCGGGAACCTGAGCGAGCACCTGGCGGCCGGCGCGCTCGACATGCGAGCGCATCAGGGATTCGGCGAGCGCCGCGTCACGGGCCTTGACCGCGCGCAGGATCTGCCAGTGCTCTGTGAATGCGTGCTCCTTGCGCTCGGGAACCGCACCGGAAATGCGGCGATAGATCCGCAACAAATGGTAGAGATCGCCGCAGAGACTATCGACGATACGGCTGTTCCCGCTCGCCCGGACGATCCGCTCGTGAAAGTCGAAATGGGTCTTGTCCGCCTGCGGCCCTAAGGCATGGGCTGTCTCCAGATCGGAGATCAGCTTATCGATCGCCTCGTCGGTCATGTGCAAAGTGGCCAGCCGACAAGCATATCCCTCCAGCGCCTCGCGCATCTGGAAGAGTTCGAGAATAGCCTGCGGCGACAGGGAGACGACGCGGGCACGCATGAAGGCTTCGCGTGAAACCAGCTGAATGCCCTGAAGACGGCGGATTGCCTCACGCACCGGCCCCCGGCTGACGCCGAAGCGAGTCGCCAGGGCCGACTCGTTGACAACCATCCCCGGCTCCAGTTCGCAACTGTAAATGAGATCGAGAATGCGATCGAAGATCTCGTCCCCAAGCGTTTCCGAGCGTCGATCGCTTACGTCTTCATCCTGCATCTGCATATCCTCTCATTAGCAAGAAACCATAAATGTGTCAACAGTTCGATCCCTATCGAAACATTCAACTTGTCTTTATCGTCTCAAAAAACCACTTATAGTCGCAGTTTCACCGCTTTTGGATCAGAACTGCCGCAATTTTCGGCGCAGACAGAAGTGAAGGTGTTGACAATTCGCGGAGCGGTCCCCATCCTGTCGACACCTTATTAGATGTTATGAGCGATGTCGCAATCCTTGAATCCCAATGACGTTCTGGCCGCCGACGCCGTCGCGGGGCACTATGTCCCGCTCGCCGCGGTCGCGGCGCGGGCCGGCGTGTCCGTGGCCGAATTGCCCTATGCCTGCCGGGTTTTCGCGGAGAACCTCGAAAGGGGCCGGCTCTGCGACGCTAATATCGGCAATGACGACGTGCTGGCCATGCTGCATTGGCGCGATCATCGCGGCGTCGGCGTGCCGCTGAGCATCGGCCGGGTGATCCTGCCAGATTCCAGCGGCCTGCCCGTCTTGCTCGACCTCGCCTCGCTCCGCGATGCCGTAGCCGAGGCCGGCTGCGATCCAGCCGGCGTCGAGCCGCGCATTCCGGTCGATATCGTCGTCGATCATTCGCTGCAGGTCGACGTTTCGGCCGTTCCCGACGCCATGGGGCGCAACATGGCGCGCGAATTCGAGCGCAACGGCGAGCGCTACAGTTTTCTCAAATGGGCGCAGCAGGCCTTCCGTTCCGTCCACGTCCACCCCCCCGGAACCGGCATCATCCATCAGGTCAATCTGGAACACATCGCTCCGGTTGTCACGCGCGTCGCGACGCCGTTCGGCGAAGTCTCCTGTCCGGATTTCGTCATCGGCGGCGATTCCCACACGCCGATGATCAACGGCATCGGCGTGCTCGGCTGGGGTGTCGGCGGCATCGAGGCGCAGGCGGCGATGCTCGGCCAGCCCTATATCTTCCCGGTGCCGGAATTCGTCGGCGTCCGGCTCGCCGGGACGCTGCCGCCGGGCGCGACCGCCACCGATCTCGTGCTCACCGTCACCGAGCGGCTGCGGCGCGAGAGCGTCGTCTCGACGGTGATCGAATATTTCGGGCCGGGCGCGGAGGCGCTGCCGGTCCCCTCGCGGGCGACGCTCGCCAACATGGCGCCCGAATACGGCGCGACCGCCGGCTTCTTCCCCATCGATGCGCAGACCGTGGCCTATATCGCCCGCACCCGCTCCGCCGAACATGCCGCCTTCGTCGAGGCCTACGCAAAGGCGAATGCGCTGTTTCGCGCGCCGGGCCTGCCCGATCCGCTCTATTCGCGCGTCATCGAGATCGACCTTGCCGAGGTGCGGCGCAGCGTCGCCGGCCCGCGCCGCCCGCAGGACCGGCTGGATCTCGCCACGGTCGCGGCGGAGTTTGCCGGCCGCCTGTCGCAGCCACTCGCCGAGGGCGGCTTTGCCGCCGATCCCGATGCATCCGTCCCGGTCGCGACTCCCGCCGGCCCGGCGGCGCTGCGGCACGGGGCGCTGGCAATCGCGGCGATCACCGCCTGCACCAACACCTCCAATCCGGCCGTGATGATCGCCGCCGGCCTGCTGGCGCGCAATGCCGTCGTGGCGGGGCTTGCCGTTCCCGCCTGGGTCAAGACCTCGCTGGCGCCGGGCTCGCGGGTGGTGACGTGCTATCTCGACGAATTGGGGCTGCTGTCGCCGCTGGAAAAACTCGGCTTCGGCGTGGTCGGTTATGGCTGCACCACCTGCGGCGGCAAATCCGGGCCGTTGCTGCCGGCCATGGCGCGGGCGATCGACGAGGGGAGGCTGGTCGCCGCAGCCGCCCTTTCGGGCAACCGCAATTTCGAAGGCCGCATCCATCGGCAGGTGCGCGCCAACTACATCATGTCGCCGCCGCTCGTCGTCGCCTTCGCTCTGGCCGGGCGCATCGACATCGATCTCGAAAGCGAGCCGCTCAACGGGCCGGATGCGGAAAACCCGATCCGCCTCGCCGATCTGTGGCCCGACGACGCGGAAATCGCCGCGCTGACCACCCGCGCCGGCGATCCGCACCTGTTTCGCGCGGTCTATGGCGACAGGCCCTCCAGCCTGCTCTGGGACGAGCTGCCCGCCCCCACCGGCCTGCGCTTCGGCTGGGACCGGCAATCGAGCTACCTGGTCGAGCCGCCCTTCCTCGATCTCGCCCGCGAGCGGGCGCGCGAGGGCGTGCCGCAGGCGCTGCATGGCGCGCGGGTGCTGGGCGCCTATGGCGATTCGCTGACCACGGACCATATCTCGCCGAGCGGCGAGATCCCCGTCGACAGCCCGGCCGGGCGTTATCTGATCGGGCTCGGCATCGCGCCGAAGGCGTTCAACACCTATGTCGGCCGCCGCTGCAATCATGAGGTAATGGCCCGCGCCACCTTCGCCAACCTGCGCATCAGGAACCGGATGGTGCCGGACCGCGAGGGCGGGTTCACGCGGCTTCTGCCGGAGGGCGAGATCGTCAGCGTCCACGAGGCGGCGACGGAATACGACAGGCGAGGCGTGCCGCTGATCGTGCTCGGCGGCAAGGATTACGGCATGGGCTCCAGCCGCGACTGGGCGGCCAAGGGCTCGGCCCTGCTCGGCGTGCGCGCCGTCATCGCCGAAAGCTACGAGCGCATCCATCGCTCCAACCTGATCGGTATGGGCGTGGTGCCGCTGCGCTTCGCCGGGGGGGAAGGCTGGCACCGGCTCGGTCTCGACGGCAGCGAGACTTTCGACATCGAAGGGCTTGCGGATGCGGTCGAGGGCAGCGCTCCGGCAACGGTCACCGCGACCGGCGCTTCGGGGCCAATCCGCTTCACGGTCACGGCCGACGTTTCGACACGCAGCGAGCGCGCCTGCCTGCGCCATGGCGGCGTCATGGCGGAAGTCCTGGCTTTCTTTACCCGGCGCGACGCGCCGAACACGATGACGGAGCATTCATGAGTTTCGATCTGCTGCTGGAGGGGGGCGAGATCGTCTTCCCGGATATGGGTGTGCGCACCGGCTCGGTCGCGGTCAAGGACGGGCGCATCGCCGCCCTGCTGGCGCCCGGCGAGCGGGTGCAGGCGAAGGAGGTCGTGGATTGCCGCGGCAAATGGGTGATGCCGGGCCTGATCGATCCGCATACCCATATCGGCTTCGGCTCGAACGACACAGATTTCGAGACGGAATCGCGCTCGGCGGCCATCGGCGGCGTCACCGGCCTGATGACCTTTCACCGCTCCAACGACCTGCGCCAGTCGACCGGGCCGTGGAAGGAGCACGGCGAAAGCCAGTCGCTGATCGATTTCGGCTTCCATTTCGGCGTCACCAGCAGGCTGCATATCGACACGCTGCCCGAATGCGCCGAACGCTTCGGCGTCACCTCGATCAAGGTCTACCTGATGTACAAGGGCGCGTCCGGCGCGGCCAAGGGCTTTACCGAGATCGACGACGGGCTGCTCTACCGGGCGCTGCTGCAGGGCGCGCGCATCAAGGGCGGCATCGTCGGCGTCCATTGCGAGAATGTCGAGGTCATCCCGGTGTTCCGCGAGCCGCTGAAGGCGGCCGGCCGCAACGACCTGCCCGTCTGGAACGAGCAGAGCCCCGGCTTCCTCGAAGCGGAAAATGTGTTTCGCGTGATCTATTTCGGCGAAAAGGCCGAGTGCCCGGTCAATATCGTGCATATGTCGAGCGCCGAAAGCCTGGAGATCGTGCGCCGGGCGAAACGCCCCGGCCGCGCGCCGATCCATGTCGAGACCTGCAGCCATTATCTGGCGCTGACCGACCGGTCGCCCATCGGCTTTCTGGGCAAGGTCAATCCGCCGCTGCGCTCGACGGACGATGTCGAGGCATTGTGGGAGGGCGTGCGAGACGGCACGATATCCACCGTCGGCTCCGATCACGTTCCGCGCAAGCGCGAGACCAAGGGGCCGGACATCTGGAAGGCGACCGCCGGCTTTCCCGGGCTCGGCACGCTGCTGCCGGTCCTGATCCATGAGGGCGTCCACAGGCGCGGCCTGCCGATCGAGCGCATCGCCGCCGTCACCAGCGCCAATGTCGCGAAACTCTATTCGATCCCGAACAAGGGCGGCATGGCGGTCGGCATGGATGCCGACCTCGTCGTCGTCGATCCCGACCGGGAGATCACCATCGATCCGGCGACGCAGGAATCCTTCTCCGACTATTCTCCCTATGAAGGCATGACCTTCAAGGGCGCGCCGGTCCGCACCATCCTGCGCGGCCGCACCATCGCCCGAGACGGGGTCGTCGACGCTGAAGCCCGCGCGACACCCGCCGGCCGCTATCTGCACCGCTCCTGAAAACCGAAGGCTGAAGACATCATGACCAAACGCATATGGGACGATTTCGTGACCGAGCGCGACAAGCAGGTCTATGCCGCCGCCGGCTATGGCAAGCGCGGCGGCTTTGGCAAGCGCCCGGCCCTGTTCATCATCGACGTGCAGTATAATTTCTGCGGCGACAAGCCCGAGGATATCCTCGAAGGTCTGAAACAATACCGCACCCATTGCGGCCCGGAAGCCTGGGCGGCGGTAGAGCATATCGTGCCGCTGCTCGAACTGGCGCGCGAGAAGAACATCCCGGTCTTCTATACCGAAAGCGCCCGCCGGCCGGACATGATCGATTCCGGCGTGCAGGTCGGCAAGAACCATCGCGGCGCCGAAAAAACCTCGACCGAAGGCACGCACGCCACCCAGACCGTCGCGCCGCTGGCGCCGCGCCCGCAGGATATCCGTATCGGCAAGCGCAAGCCGTCCTGCTTCTTCGGCACGATCTTCATGAGTCATCTCAACTTCTTCGACGTCGACACGCTGATCCTGACCGGCTGCACAACCTCGGGCTGCCTGCGCGCCACCGCCGTCGACGCCTATTCCTTCAATTTCAAGGTGATCATCCCGGAGGAAACGGCCTTCGACCGCTTCCAGGCAAGCCACGCCATCAACCTGTTCGACCTCAACTGCAAATATGCCGACGTCATTCCCTCGGCCGAGGTGAAGGATTATCTGGACGGCCTCGAAGTCCGCGACGATCTTCCAACCGGCGTGCAGGGCTGAAACCCCCACGATACCCGAAACGAGGAAGGGCGGCCCGGTTTCAACCAGACCGCCCTTCCTGTTTTCAGCTCCTGTCGCCGTCAGCCCATGTCGAGCGGCTGCATGTCCCGGCGGTAATAGATCAGCGGCGTCTCGTCCCAGGTGTCGTGATTGGCGCCGAGCACGTCGGCGAAGAAGACGCCATGCGTGCCGGCGGGATAGATATGGGTGACACAGCAATCCAGCCATGCCGACGCGCCTTCGATCAGCGGGCTTCCGGTGATCCCCGTCTGTTGCCCGATGCCCTGGAAGCGCGCCGCCTGATCGAGGCCGGGCGTGGCGAAGCGCCTTGCGATTTCCTGCTGCGAGCCGCCGAGAATGTTGATCGCATAGACCCCGGACTTTTCGATGGCGAAATAGCCCCGGCTGTTGCGGTTGAGGCAGATCAGCACGCGCGGCGGCGCGAAGGACACCGAGGTGAAGGAGTTGATGGTCATCCCAACCGGGCCGCCTTCATCGAAGCTGGTGACCACGACGACCCCGGTGGGCAGGCGCGACATCGCCTGGCGCAGGTCGTCCTGGCTGACGATGGAGACGGGATCGACATGCGCCATGTCACGCCTCCCGCCGGTTCTGGCGGGCGCGCGCGCCCAGATATTCGAGCGCCGCGGCCAGGGTCGCGACATCCTGATACAAAGCGAGATCCAGCCGCGTCAGGGCGGCAGCGCGGGCGAGAAGGCCGGCCAGCACCTCGCTGTCACGGTCGAGCGCCGCCGACAGCGCCGCCCGGTCCCCGTTATGTTCGATGAAGGCGTGCAGGACGCCGAGGATATCCTCCCGCTCGGCGCGTTCCAGATCGAGGATCGGCCCGAGCACGCCGCGCAAGCCCCGTTCGCCCTCGCCGCCGGCCAGATCCTCGACGATGTGGCGCAGGCGCGGCGCATCGGCGTAGAACGGCACGGAGGCCTTGTCCCCGGCCCGGCCGATGGCGGTCTGGGATTCCTTGTAGCCGGCGGCGATGGCGTCGATGCCGCTGAGGCCGGAGCTGACGCCGATCGACACCTGCACCGCCAGAAGCGCCCGCAACCGCCGCAAACGATCCTCCGCATTCGGCGCATCGTCGCGAAGCAGGACGACGACATCGTTGCCCAGCGCCGCCGCTGCGATGACGCCGAGCCCGGCCTCCGAGGCGCGGCCGATGGCGGTCGCGCAGCGGAAGGCGGCCTCCGGCGTCGGGGTGCGGATCGAGGCCACGCGCAGCGGCGTGCGCGCCGAGATCGTCAGCAGGTCGGCCAGATCCTTGCGCCGGAGATCGTTGGATTCGCGCGCGCACAGACCGAGAAGCGCCAGCGGACGCACGACATCGACCATGCGCCCTTCATGCTTGAGCATCCCGAGCTTGGTCGAAAGCAGGTCGGCGAGGCAAGCGATCAGCCGGGTCGCATCGACCTCGCGCGGCGCCACCGCCGGGGTGACAAGAATGGCGCCCGCCGCACGGCCGGTCTGCCCGTCGACGGACAGCAGCCGCCCGGTGATGTCGCCGGGAGCCGGCGCTTTGGCAAGCACCGCTTGCGCCGCCGCGCGCAGCATTTCCCGCTCCGCCCCGCCGGCGACCGAGGCCAGTTCATGACCCTCGGCGTCGACGATGAGGATCGAGCGATTGAGCGCGGAGGAAACCACCTCCGCCAGATGGGCCGCGCGCGACGACGATTTGCCGATCGCCGCATCCAGCAGCTTCTGCTGTGCAAAGGAAACGCGGGCGCGGGCATTTTCCTGCTCGCGCAGGCTGCGGATCTGGTCGCCGCTGGAGCCCCCCTCGTTGCGCATCGCCGCGCTGGACGGCGCGTTGGCGCCCGCGCCGGCGGCCGCCTGCCAGGGGCGGGAGGAGCCCGCGGTTTAGGGATCGGCCGGCGCCGGGCCGGCCAGATGGCAGGCGGCGACTGCGATGACTTCCAGCGTGCCCCGGTTGCGGCCGGCAACAATCAGCGGCACGACGAGCGTTCCCGCGTATCGGCCCGCCTCGTCGGTTCCGCCTGTCACGCCGCCCGGCTCTTCGGCCGGCGACCAGAGACGCGTTCCGGTCTCGCAGGCCCGGCCCACCGGCCATGCGTTGCCCGGAACCTCGATCCAGCCATCGGCGTCGGAGATGAGCTCGGCCTGTCGCGGCAGGCCCCAGGGCTCGAACGCCCTGACGCCGCCGTCGGTCGAGACCCAGAGATCGACCGCCACCGCGCCGAGCGCCTCGCCGATCAGCGCGGCGGTATCGGCGAGCGTCGCCGTCAGCGCCTGCAATTCGCCCCTGGCGAAAAGGCTTTCCAGCAGGCACGCATCCGTCCGTGTCGCGGCCGCCTCGCTCATAGCGTGGCCTTCGGCGCCACGCCCCTGGTTTCCAGCGCCCAGCGCCCGAGGTCGCGTTCGCGGATCGTCAGCACGTCCTGGACGCTGAGGGTGCGGGCATTTCGCCAGAAGCGATCCAGCCTGAAGGCGTTCGAGCTGGACTGGCCGCCGCAGAGGATCTGCATCTCGCCGCTGACTTCCGTCGCCGTGCGCACCGCCATCAGCTTGGCGACGGCGGCCATCTGCATCGCTTCCGGTCCGGTGATGCCGTCCTGGCCGCGCAGGAATTTTTCGGTGAGGCGCGCCGATTGCGTCAGCGTCGAGCGCGCGGCGGTGACGGCGGCGGTATAGCGGCCGATGGCGCAGAGGATCACCGGATCCTCGGCGGCGCCGGCATAGGACGAGCGGTTGCGCATGAAATCGCACAGGGCATCCAACGCGCCCTCGGCGATGCCGACCGACATGGCGGCAAGGTTGTTCTGGCGATCCGGGGCCGCCCAGGGCACGCTCGTTCCGGCGGTCGTCCAGTGGAACCCGTCCGGCACGAAGACGTCGTGATAGGTCACGGAATTGCTGCAGGTCGCCCGCTGGCCCATATTGTCCCAGTCGTTGAGAACCTCGACGCCTTCGCTCTTCAGGTCGATGAGCACTTCGTGGTCGCCGATCCGGGTGCCGTCGTCGGCCATCATGGCGACGGTGGAATGGACATAGGTCGAGCCGGTGATCCCCGTTCCGAAATGCTTGGTTCCGCTGACGACGACGCCGCCCTTCACCTTGCGGCACGGCACCTCGAACAGGTGCCGGACCTTGTAGCGCTCGGCCGATGCGTCGCAGAAGCGGACGCGCTCGGTCTTCATGCGCTCGATGAGGGTTTGCCTGGCTTCCGGCCCCAGCGGCGAGCCCTCGCGCAGATATTCGTAGCTGTGCTGGCGGGTGACCAGGAAGATCTGGGCGGTGGAGCTTTCGCCGGCCGCCAGGTCGGCGATGATCTCGGTCAGCGCCGAGACGTCGTCGATGCGGTCATGGGAGGCCGAGCCGTTGTTGATGCCGGCGGGCACGCCGAGCGACAACAGGCCCGAATCCTCGATGAGACGGATATTGTCGAACGGATAGTCGCCGGTGCGGTCGACCTCGGCGGACGTCTTCTGCATTTCGGCGCGCACCGCCTTGGCGACCGGGATGAAATCGGCGGCGCATTTGGGTCTCGACGGTTGAAACATGGAATCCTCCACAGGCTGTATGACTTAGAAACGGGGCTCGCTGGAAACCGGCGGCACGCAAGGAGCGTCGGCAGCGACATAGGTTCGCAAGGACGGCGGGGACGCTTGCAGCAGGTCCACGACGTAGTTCGTCTCCGGCCGTTCGAAGATGTCCTTGCAGGGACGTTGCTCGACCAGCTCGCCGTGCAGCATCACGGCCACCTCGTCGGCGATGGAGCGCACCAGCGGAAGCTGGTGGGTGATCAGCAGGATGCCGACGTCCCCCGAGTCCACCAGGCTGCGCAGCAGCTCGACGATGCCGGCCTGCACCGAGACGTCGAGCGATGCGGTAACCTCGTCGCAAAGCAGGAATTGCGGCTCGCAGACGAGGGCTCTGGCGATGGCGACGCGCTGGCGCTCGCCGCCGCTGAGCTGGCCGGGATAGCGGTGCCACAGCGCCTCGGACAGGCCGACGCGGCGAAAGGCGCGGGCGACGTTTTCCGCGCGCGCGGCGGCGCTTTCGCTTGGCATCACCGTGCGGCGGGCGTTGGCGACGCTGCCATGGGCGCGCCGCTTCGGGTTGAGGCAGGCATGCGGGCTCTGAAAGATATACTGGATGCGCCGGTGTGCCGCGCTGTCGCGATCCCCGGCGGCGGCGGCGAGCACCTTTCCGTCGAGCATGACCTGCCCGCCGGTATAGCGGTTGAGGCCGATGACGGCGCGGGCGAAGGAAGACTTGCCGCTGCCCGACTGGCCGACGAGCGCCACGCATTGACCGACCCGGACCTTGAGGCTGACGCCATGCACGACTTCGGTTCCGCCATGGCTGACCCGCAGGTCGACCGCCTCCAGCATCGGGCCGGGGCCGACGGCGCGCGGCTTCACCAGCATCGCCGACGCCAGGTCGAACGGCTTCACCTCTCCGCTTTTCACGCATCGCGCCAGATGGCTTTCGCCGACCTGACGCAATTCCGGCACCGCCGCCGTGCAGATATCGGCGGCGAGCGGACAGCGGGGATGATAGGCGCAGCCCTCCGGCCGCTGGTCGACGCGCGGCGGCTTGCCGGCAATCCCCTGCAGCCGGCTCGGCCGCGACATGTCGGGGGAAGCTTCCATCAGGCCCTTGGAATAGGGATGCCTGGGATCGCGAAGAACCGTCTTCAGCGGTCCCTGCTCGATGATCCGTCCCGAATACATCACACAGACGGAATCGGCGATTTCGGCGACGGTATCGAGATCGTGGCTGACGAAGACCACGGCCGTGCGCTGCGAGCGGGCGAGCGCGGTGATCAGTTGCAGCACGCGGCGCTGAACGATGACGTCGAGACCGGTCGTCGGCTCGTCCATCACCACCACGCTCGGATCACCGCCGAAGGCGCAGGCGATCGCCAGGCGCTGCTGCTGGCCGCCCGACAGTTCATGCGGAAAACGCCGCAGGAAATTCCGGTCCGCCGGCAGGTCCACGCCGACGAGCAGCCTCGAAATCGTCGCGGCGATCTCGGCGGACGAGGCCGAGGGCAACCGGTGGCGCAGCAATTCCTCGATGATACGCCCGACGCGACGGGCGGGATTGAGCGCCGTGCTGGCGTCCTGCGGCACATAGGAGATGGCCCGGCCGCGCAACGCCCGGCGCCCGGCCTCGTCCAGTTCCAGCAACTGGCGTCCGCCGACCTCGACCTCGCCCGTGATCTGCAGGCCGGGCGGGGCATAGCCCAGCAGCGCCTGCGCCATCGTCGACTTGCCGGAACCGGATTCGCCGACGAGCCCGAGGATCTGGCCGACCTTCAAAGTCAGCGAGGCCGACTGGATGATCTGCGCACCACTGCGCATGGCCACCGTCAGATCGGTCGCCCGCAGCACATAGCCGCTTTCGGGACCGTCTGCGGGGTGGCCTTCGGTCGCGGCAAGCCTGTTTGGTTCGTTGAGTACAAGCATCACATATGCACACTTTGATCGAGGTAGCGGCGCGTCAGCCCGTCGGTGACGAGGTTCACGCCGACGCAGATCGCGACGATCGCCACCACCGGCAACACCACGCCCCAGGGCTGCAATTCGAGGCCGCTCTGGTTTTCCGCCAGCATGACGCCCCAGTCGGGCGTGAAGGGCGAAACGCCGTAGCCGAGGAAATGAACGGCGGTGGCCAGCGACAGCGATGCCGTGAAATAGATGGGAATGAGCGCCAGAATCTGCGGCACCACATTCGGCGCGATCTCCTGCACCAGCAGGCGGAACTTGCCGGTCCCGATCGCCACCGCGGCCTGGAAATATTCCGTCAGCGATATGGCGACCGCCGCGACCCGGATGATGCGCGCCACCGGCGGCGCCAGCACCAGCCACAGGACGAAGAGAACCGCTAGCTCGCTGTCGGTCGTGCCCGTCATGACCACGAGAATCAGCACCAGGGGCGGAAACACCATGATCCCATCGAGGACGCGGTAGAGCAGATCGGCGCCATGTCCGCTGAAGACGCCGCCGGCAAGCCCGAGGATGCTGCCGATAAAGACGGCCCCCAGGGATCCAAGCCCGGCGACGCCCAGCAACTGCCAGCCGCCATGCAGGAAGCGGCTCAGCACGTCATGGCCTTCGAAATCCGTTCCGAACATGGCCTCCGGCGTCGGCGGCGACAGGGGCATGTCGACGAAATCGATCGGCCCGTAGGCGCTGAACCGGCTGCCGAAGATACCGATCAGGATCACCGGCATCAGGGCGAGGCCGACGCAGGCCCGCGCCGAAAGGGCATACCAGTTGCGGATTGCGAGCTTTTTCATCATGCGCGGCGCGTCCTGTCTCTGGGGGTCGCAAGACGCGCGAGCACGTCCGAAACGATGAACACACAGACCACCGCCACGGCGATGATGACCGTCAAAGCCTGCACGACCTGAATATCGCGATTGTGGACCGACTGGTTGAGCGCGCTGCCGACGCCCGGCAGGCCGAAGAGGATCTCCACCACCACCGCGCCGCCGAGCGTATCGGCAAGCGCGACGCCGATCGCCTGGATGCAGGTCGGCAGCGCATTCGGCAGCGCCTGCAGGAAGATGACATTGCTTTCCGGCAGGCCGTTGAGGCGGGCGCTGGTGACGTAGCTCATCTGCATCACGTCACGCATGGCCGCCCGTGCATTGTAGACCACTCCGGAGACGACGCCGAGCGCCAGCGTCAATGCCGGCAGGACAAACAGCGACAGTTGGTCCCAGAGCGGCTTGTCGGGGGAGATCGACGAGATCGCCGGCAGCACCGCCCAGACGGAGGTCGCGAAAAGGAGGGTCAGCACCATCCCCGTCACCACGTTCGGCACCGCGCCGAAGATGACCGTGAGGCTGGCGACCGCGCGATCCAGAAACGAGCCCGGCCGCACGGCAGACAGCACGCCGAGCGTCAGCGCGACCGGATAGGCCAGGATGCTGGCGAACAGGACCAGGATGCCGGTGACGGCGAAGCGGTGCGCGACGAAATCCCAGACCGTCATGTCGTTGACAAGCGAGGTTCCGAAATCGCCGAAAACCGCCCGCTTCAGCCAGAGAGCGTATCGCTCCCAGGCGGGAAGATCGAGATGGAGCAGCGCGCGAAGCTGCTCCACGCGCTCGGGGCTCGCCTCCTGGCCGAGGATCACCCGGGCGGTATCCCCCGGCAGGATCTCGGTGGCCACCAACACGGCCAGACTGATGACCAGAACGGCGACCGCGCCGGCGCCGATCCGCCGCACGAGGAACCCGGACCAGCTCCGCGGCTGCAACCAGTTGCGCAGCCGCGTGCGAAATGACAGTTCCGCTTGCCTGGTCACGACGGGATCAATCGACGCGCTGGAGGGAGGCATAGTCCGGCCGCAGCGTAAAGGCCTGCTCCGTCATGCCGGCGACATGCGGGGACGAAGCGTCAATCGCCTTGGGATAGACGGGGATCAACTCCGGACCGCGCTCGACCTCGATGCGCTGCAGTTCCGACATCAGCTCCTGACGCTTCTCGCGAGAGGCTTCTGCCCGCGCCTGCTCGAAGATCCGGGTGAAATCCGGATCGGTCCAGCCCGTCGCGTTGAACGGCGATTCCGGCAGCCGGCTGAGCAGGATGAGGGAGGACATGGTGTGGCCCGGCCAGTAGCTCGACGACAATTGCCGCGTCTTGTATTCGGGACCGTAGAAGGTCGCCTCGTCGAGATTGCGGACGGTGACGTTGAGCCCCTGCGCCTTCCATTGCTGGCCGATGACATTGGCGAGGTTTACCTGGTTCGGAAAGCCGTTGTTGGTGTCGATGACGAACTCCGCACGGAGCGCGTCGGCTTCCTTCAGCAGGGCCTTGGCCTTGTCCGGGTCGTAGGGCAGCGGCTTGATCGAGCTGTCGTGGTAAGGATCGAGCGGCGCAAACACATCGTTGGCAACACTGGCATGGCCGGAGAAGGCCTGCTTGGCGATGGCCTCGCGATCCATCAGCATCTTCAGCGCCTGGCGCACGCGGACGTCACCGAGCGGCTTGATCGCCGTGTTCATGTTGATCTGCAGCGTGACGCTGGAGGTGTATTCCGAAACCTGGAAGCCCGGCTTGCGCTCCACCAGCGCCAGCAGGCGCGTGTCGAGGCGGGTGACCACATCCGCCTGGCCCGCCAGCAATCCGTTGACCTGGGCGGATGGGTCCTGAATGCTGAGCGTGACCAGGGAGTCGAGAAGGGGTTTTCCTTCCTTCCAGTAATTTTCGTTGCGCACGAATTCGCTGCGCGATCCCGGCGTGAAGGACTTGAACTTGAACGGGCCGGTGCCGATCGGGTTGGTCTTGTCGAAATCCTGCGGCACGATGAACAGGCGCCAGAGGACGAGATCGAGCATCGAATCGGGGCGCTTCAGATCGAATTGCAGCGTGCGCTCGTCGAGCTTCTTGAGGCCGGCCAGATCCACTGCGTTGAGCAGCGTGCCGTTGGTGCTGCCGGGCGACTTCAAGGCATTCGTAATCGTATAGATGAGGTCATCGACGGTGACCGGCCTGCCGTCATGGAAGGTGATCCCCTTGCGCAGGCGAATGACCCAGCGCGAGGGATTCTCCATCGTCACCTCTTCGGCCACGACGAAATCGTAACCGCGCGGATCGGTCGACTGCTGGGTCAGCGTCTCGCAGATCTGGTTGATACGGGTCGACGAATAGGTGAGCGTGTTGGGATCGAGGCTATCGCCGCTGTTGCCCGAGGCGGCGATGATGAGCTGGCCGCCGGCCTTGCCCGCAGCCGCCCCCGCCTGCGACGCCGCCCTGGCCGAGGTGACGACCCCCGGCATGGCGAGCGCGAACACGCCGGCGGCACCGAGCCGCAGAGCTTCCCTGCGATTCAAAGAGGTCTTCGATTCTTCGTATGCCACTGCGTTCTCCCCATCCATCCGGGCCAAGCGCCCCTCTGCGTAAAACCCTAACACCGCGCCCAAATGTGTCAACTCTTTTGTCGGATTCTAGCCGTAGTACGCGTGTTTTCGGAGATTAATGTTGACAGATAAGCTCCATAAGGGTGTTTGGACGTGATATGCACTCGCCGTTGGCATCGGCACGCCGCCAGCGGCCGGCAGGCCCGCGCGGTGCCGGCGACCCCAGCATTTCAAAGGGCTTAAGTTCGGTTCACGATGAGAAATGGACAAGCCGGAATGACATCGACAATCAAAATCGCGATTGCAGGATCGCGCGGCCGCATGGGCAAGACCATCGTCTCGGCCGCACGCGCGTTTCCGGCATTCCACTATATCGGCGGCATCGCTCACCCGGATCGCAGCGATGAGGGGTTGATCGATATTCCGCTCGCCCTGCAAACCGCGGATGTGATCGTCGATTTTTCCACGGCAGCGGCTGCGACGGCTCTTGCCCGGCAATGCGCGGAGCATGGAGGGCCGGCCCTCGTCATCGGCGCCACAGGGTTTGAAACCGGCCAGTTGCGGGAAATTTCCGAGGCGGCCCGCAAAATCGCGATTGTGCGCTCCGGCAACTTCTCCATCGGCCTCAACATCCTGACAGAACTAATATCCCATATCTCCCGCACGCTGCCGCCGGAGACATGGGATATCGAGATCGTCGAAACGCATCACAGGCGCAAAGTGGATGCCCCCTCCGGAACTGCTCTCATGCTGGGAGAGGCTGCGGCAGGCGGTCGAGGAACATCCCTCCGGTCGGTGGAGCGCCGGGGCCGCGACGGGCTTGTCGGCGAGCGGCCGGCGGGAGAGATCGGTTTCTCGGTCGTGCGCGGCGGAGGGGTCGTCGGGGAGCATAGCGTGATATTTGCGGCGGACGACGAGGTAATCACCATTTCGCATTCCGCACTGCGGCTCGACATGTTCGCCCGCGGCGCGCTAACCGCAGCCCGCTGGGTCATCGGCAGGAAGCCCGGCGAATATGCCATGTCGGACGTTTTGAAACTGCCGTAAGCTTGCGTTTTGAAAGCCTGTTCCATCGCCTCAGGCTTCTTTAGCCAAGATGACGCCTATCAATGATGAACCGGACTGGCCGGTAACTTCAACGCTTCGGCGACCAGCCGGCACGCCTCCATGAGCACGTCGTCGAGGTCTTCGCTTTGCAAGGCCAAATCGCCGAAGTCGGCCAGCACCGTCTCCCGCCTGAAAAAGACTGCGCGCTATTGTTTGCCAGGTAGCTCTCGGTTTGATTGTCGGATTCGGAGGGAAGCTCTCGAACCAATCCCCGCGACATGAGTTCCCGGCAGACATTGCCAAAGTGACGGAGACCTCGCCGATTTTGGCGGCTATCCGACACACAAGCATCGAGCCAAGCGCCACCGCCGATCATACCGAGCCGTTGCGGAGCCATCGAGCACCACGGCGCCCGATCAGGCGGCTTCATCGATCAATACACAGCTGTGTCACCGCACGCTCGGTTCCCTTCGGCGCTTTCGAGGTCAATGCATCGGACAACTCCGCCTGATTGTGGTTCGGCAAGAGAGATTTATTGTGCAGCGCAGCAACCATATCGCCGCCGAGGAGTTGGAGTCTACGCGCCAGCCCGGTGCCATCTGGAGATCCCATGAGATCCTTATCCGATATACTCGAACGTCTTGCGCGGATGCGCTCGGTCAATACCGCCGTTCCGACCTTTTCCATTCTGAAGAAACTTGACCGTTTCGGAAGCAATCCTGGCGCATTGACCGCATGGCACCATGTGCCGAAACAATTGCCGCCCGCTCCGGCTTTGGTCGTCGTGCTGCACGGCTGCACGCAGACCGCCGCAGGGTATGACATCGGGTCCGGCTGGTCTGCGCTTGCCGAAGACTACGGCTTCGTGGTTCTCTTCCCCGAACAAACAAGGCAGAACAACGCCAACCTGTGTTTCAACTGGTTCAATGCTGCCGACACGCGGCGCGGTCACGGCGAGGTGATGTCGATCCGGCAGATGGTCGCCACGATGGTTGCTGAACACAATATCGATGAGCGACGAATCTACATGACCGGCCTTTCCGCCGGTGGCGCCATGGCGAATGCCGTGTTGGCCTGCTACCCGGCAGTCTTTGCCGGCGGCGCCATCATTGCCGGCCTTCCCTACGCCGTCGCCTCGACCGTCCCGGAGGCGTTCGATCGTATGCGCGGCCAAGGGCTTCCCGACACCCGCACCTTGCAGGCAAGCCTGCGCGACGCCTCACATTATAAAGGCATATGGCCGACGATTTCGATCTGGCAGGGAACGAGCGACAACACGGTGGTTCCCAAGAATGCCGCCGCGACCGTTGCCCAATGGCGCGGCGTGCATGTCGTACCGGACCGTCCAAGCGCGATCGAGACCTTCGATCGTTATTCCCGATCGGTCTGGCGTGACAACTGCGGCATCGAAGCGATCGAACTTTACACGATTGACGGCATGGGACATGGAACGCCCGTCTACGGTGCCTCAGGCGCTGGCGGAAGCGCCGCCTTCAGGCACGACGTCGGTGTTCCCTCGACGGTTGGGATTGCCAGAGACTGGGGCCTTGCTGCGTCTTACGAGCGCCGCGAACCCGCGCGTGCAGCGTCATCGGCGGAAAGACCGACCGCGCCGCCGGCGCCAATGAGCGGTAGCGCCGACATCGATGTCCAATCGGTCATCGAGAATGCACTGCGTTCGGCCGGGTTGATGAAATGAGGCGCGCAAACCGATGCGTCACCATCGCTCTCTCGACCATGGCAACCAGGCGATCGATAAGGATCGAACGACGCGCGGGGGCGCGCCGGCCTGGCGATTTGATCGGCGCTTTCGGTTACATCCCGGTCAATGGACAAGCCGGTGGCGCCAGACGGGGACTTGCGCTCCGCCCTCGTTTTCCCATTCCTCCAGATCGCTTTCCCCGGAACGGAACAGCCTGCCGATCGGGCGGAATGCCGTCCTGAGGATGAGCGGCAGCCCCTGGATGGCGTAGCGTGGAAGAAGGAGGACAAAGATCATCTTGTGCTTCCGCGAACGGCCGAAAGACCGCTCCAGTTGCTTCCTCAGCGCGTGCCGCGAAGCTTCGCCGGAGACGCGAAACGACTTCAAGACGTGGGGACCGAACGAATTGACATGTGGAACATCGGCCGCGTCGCGCACGCGCGCCACGACGATCCGGCCGATTCTGGGCACATTGTTGCGGGGAGTTGACCATCATGCCGAACGGGTTGTTTTCAACTACACTGGTTCGTAAACGTCGCAACCTATCGACCTGCTGCCGTTTCTCGCGCCTTCGGCAGACAAGAAACGGCCTGCGTTACCGCTGCCGCGCTCCTCGGCGGGAATGTTCGCGTCGGATTCGAGAGCAATCTCGATCTGCCCGGCCGCGGCCTCGCACCCTCGAACGCCGCTCTGGTCGTATCCGCCGCCACATCGCTTCGCGGCCCAGGATATCAGTTCCACGATGCAGCGGCACTTCGGAGCGGCGATCTCGAAAACTCAAGATAAGCACGATGTCGGCTTGACTGGAGAACGGCATTCCCCCACTCGCGCAAAGGCTCTAGATGCGCTCAGCGCAAATAGTGAATATGCGGCCTCTGGTGATAGGCCGACGTCTCGACCCGAGCCTCGACTGAAAACACATCCTTCAGCAAATTCTCGGTCAGCACCTCTTCGGGCGTGCCCGACGCGACGATTTTCCCCTGCCGCAGGATGATCAGCCGGTCGCAGAACATCGCGGCGTGGTTGAGGTCGTGCAATGCGATGATGCTGGTCACGCGCAGGCTGGAAACGAGCTTCAGCAGGCCGATCTGGTGCTGCACGTCGAGATGGTTGGTCGGCTCGTCGAAGATCAGTTCCTTCGGCATCTGGGCCAGCGCCCTTGCGTTATGCGCCCGCTGTTTTTCGCCCCCCGATAGGCTCTGCCAGCGATCGTCGCGCTTGCCCTCCAGGCTGACGCGTTCGAGCGCGGCGTCCACGGCCAGTTCGTCCGCCTCCGTCCATCCGGAAAACATGGAACGATGCGGGAAGCGGCCGAGCTTCACGACATCGACGACCCGCAGGTTGGCGTTGGTCGTGGCGTGCTGCTCGACGAAAGCGACACGTTGCGCGACCGCGCGGCGGCCAATCGACCGGATGTCCTTCCGGTCGAGCGCGATGCGGCCGGAATGCGGCTGCTTCAGCCCCGCGAGGAGCCGCAGCAGCGAGGTCTTGCCGGAGCCGTTCGGCCCGAGCAGGCCGAGCATACGGCCCGGCTGCGCTTCGAAGGAGACCCCGTCAATGATGGTCTTCCTGCCGATCTTCCAGATGAGGTCTTCAGCCCTGAAACTCATGACGCCCGCTGAAACCGATAGAGGACGAAGAAGAGGAGGAGCCCCCCACCCCGCTCTGCCCCGACGCGCAAGGTAGCGCCCTCGGGTGTAACGTGCCCCGGGAATGAAAGCCCGGCCTGCACAAGGAACCTCACCCCGCCGATGGCGCAGGCCGGCAGCAGGCGGATATGCAATGGGCCGACGACGAAGCGCGCCGCATGCGGCACGACGAGCCCGACAAAACCGATCGAGCCGACCATACTGACGATCGTCGCCGTCATCATCGCCGTCAGAGCGAAGAGCACGATGCGCGTGCGCCCGACATCGACCCCGAGCGCGGCAGCCGCCTCGTCGCCGAAAGCGAAGGCGTCAAGCACGCGCGCATAGCAGAGACAGGCGGCGAGCCCCAGCCCGACAACGACCGAGACCAGCATGAACTCCGGCCAGCGAACGCCCCCGAAGCTGCCCAGCAGCCAGAACATCACATCGCGCGCCTGCTGGGCGTTGCCCGATGTGGTGACGATGTAGGAGGTAGCGGCGTTGAAGAGCTGCGAGGCGGCGACGCCGGCAAGAATGGTGCGATCCGCCCCGCCACGGGTGCCGTTCGACAGCAGCGCAACGAACAGGAACGCCGCGAAGGCGCCGGCGAAAGCGCCGGCCGAGAGCGAGACGGCGCCGCTGCCGATACCGAGAATAACGATCGCGACCGCACCCGTGGAGGCGCCGGCCGAGATGCCGAGCACATAGGGCTCGGCGAGCGGATTGCGCAGCAGCGACTGCATGATCGCGCCGCAGAGCGCAAGTCCTGCACCGCAGAAGGCCGCCACCAGCGCCCGGCTGAGCCGATAATCCCAGATCACGGTCTCATGCATGCGATTGAGCTCGACCGTCGTCAAGCCGATCCGGTTGGTGATCGTCTTAAATGTCGTCGAGAGCGGGATCGGCAGGTCGCCGATCCCGACGCTGACGCCGACAGCGAGCGCAATCGCCGTCAGGGAAGCCAGCAGCAGAGCTGCGTAGACGAGAAACTGCTGAAGAGAACGGCCCGTTGCAATCACTTCAGCAGGCCGAGCGTCTTCAACTGTTCGGCCACCTGTTCGGCGCCGTAGATGGTGCGGATCGTCGGGTTCATTGCCTGGCCATCCATCACCACCATCGCCTTGTTCACGACGGCCTTCATCTGGCTGACGGCGGGATCGGTCGTGAGAAACGCCATCTTGGCCTCGGGCTTGTCGAGTTCCCAGCGGTTGCGGTCGAGGCTGGCGACGACGATCACGTCCGGATCGGCCGCGATGATGCTCTCCCAGCTGAGAGTCGGCCATTCGGCTTCCGCCGTGATCGCATTGTGCCCGCCCAGCATGTCGGCGATGAAGCCGGACGCGCTGTTCTTGCCGCCGACATAGGCATCGGCGGAGGGCGACGGGCTGGAGAACCAGAAGACATAGGAGAGCTTTTTCCCATCCGCCGGCACGCTGGCGCGAAGCGCCGCCTCCCGCGCCTTGAAATCGGCGATCAGGGCCTGGCCGCGATCGGCCACGTCGAAGATCTGCGAAAGCTCGTCGATCTCCCTGTAGAGGAGGGTCATGTTCCACAGCTCGTTCCGGCTGCCATAAGCGTCCTTGACTTCCTCGGTGCTGAGGCAGGTGCTGGGCGAAAGATAGGACGGAATGCCGACCTTCTCGAAATCCTCGCGCTTGGCGACCTTGCTGTCCGGTCCGAGCAGAGTGGGCAATGCCGCGGCAACGAAATCGGGATTTTCGGCCAGGATCGCTTCGAAGGTCGGAAACTCGACCGTTAGCAGCTTGACCTTGGCGTTCGCTTCGGCCAATTGCGGCAGCACCTTGCTCGGCCAGAAGGCCGTGCCGGCCATCTTGTCCTCCAGTCCGAGCAGCAGCAGGATCTCGGCGCTGTTCTGGCCAAGCCCGATCGCGCGCTCCGGCGCCTTCTCGAACGTCACCTGCGCACCGCAGTTTTCGATTGTCAGCGGATAGCTTGTCGGGCCGGCGAATGCCGACATTACCGTGAAACCGAGCGCGGCGAAGAGGCCGGAAGCAGCGAGAAGTGATTTGAGCATGATAGAGGCATCCTGAGCCGAACAGGTTAAGAACTGCGGTGGTATAGTTCACAGAGACGCCAGAAACAAGAGAAAATTACTCATGTTTTTAGCTTGCGGTAAATTGCGTCCGCCCGCCGCTCGTCGCAGAAGATCGCGCAGAAAGGCACACCTCGCCCGCAGACGCACACTGGATTCTGCTCATCACCGACATCACCGGCCTGCCGGCCCTCGGCCGCATCCTGGATGAGGCGCCGGCCGACCAGCGGATACAGGCGCATGTCGAAATCCCCGATGCCGGGGATATCCAGCCCGACCTCGCCGACAACAGCGACATTTGCTGGCATCACGGCTTCGACCGGAGACCCGAAATAACCAGGCCGGCGCAATCGCCCGTGACGTCCCCCTGCCCCCAGGCCCCGGCTATATCAGCCCGTCCGGCGACCCAAAAGTTTTGCCGCGAGGGCGACGAGGCCGATTGACACGAGGAAGATCAGCGTGCCGACAACCGCGATCTGCGGCGGCAGTTCGCGGCGCATCAGGCCGTAAAGCCAGGTCGGGAACATGGTCGTTCCGCCGGCGGTGAAGTTGGTCAGCACAAAGTCGTCGAGCGAGATGGCGAAGGTGAGCAGCGCGCCGGAGAGGATGCCCGGCAGGATGATCGGTAGCCAGATCGTGCGGAACACCGTGAAGCCGGAGGCGCCGAGATCGCGCGCCGCCTGCTCCAGCGTCACTCCGGCGCCGATGACGCGCGAGCGCACGTTGATGATGACGAAGCTCAAGCCCAGCGTCGTATGAGCGGCAATGACGCTCGGAAAACCGAGCGGATAGAACAGCCCGCCCGTCAGGGTCTTGAGGAGCGGGATCGTCGCCGTCGCCACGAAGAGGATGAGCATGCCGGCGCCAAGCACCACTTCCGGGGTCGCCAGGGGAATGAAGGTGAGGCCCGAAACCGCGCCGCGCCCGAGGAATTTCCGCCGCCCCAGCGCAAAGCCGACTGGCGTGCCGAGCAACCCAGCCAGCAGCGCCGAAACCGCAGCCACCACAAGGCTGTTGCGGATCGCCACGCCAAGCTGCGGCACCGCGAACGGATGGCGCCAGGCCTCCAGCGAGAAGCTGCCCAGCGCGTAATTGAAGCGTCCGCCGGGATCGTTGAAGGAGAAGACGATCATGGTGAGGACGGGCGCGAACATGAAGACGAGCGCAAACCCGATCATGGCGCGTACCGCCAGCCCTTCCCGCTTGACAGGCGTGCTAGACGACATCGAGAAGCTCCGTACCGCGAATGAGACGCAGGAGAAGGGTCAGCAGCAGCATGGCGGCGACCAGCAGCGTCGCCGAAAGGGCGGCCGCCCCCGCATAGTCCAGTTCCACCAGGAATTTCGCCTGGATGACGTTGCCGAGCATCTGCGTGCGGATATCGCCGAGCAACGCGGCATTGACGTAATCGCCAAGCGCCGGGATGAACGACAGCACGGCGGCGGCAATGAAACCGTTGCGACTGAGCGGAAAGACGATCAACGCGAAGCGCTCCGTCATCGTGCCGCCTACCGCCGCGCCGAGACCTGCGGCCGCCAGCACGAAGGCGATCGGCCAGGTGGCAAAAATTCCGCCCCTGTCGAAAAAAACTGCAGCCAGCAGCAGCCCGATGGCAAGGCCGCCAACCGCGCCGATGGCCGCCCCGCGCCCGCCGCAACGGCCGGAATAGAGATCGTCCGCCGCCGCGCAAAGCGTACGATCGATGCGGTTGAAGGCAGCGTGGAGCGGCAGCAGCACGAAGGGCACGAGCTGGTAGGTGAGACCCGCCACGACCGCAAAGGGTGTGCCGAGCACCCGCACTTCCAGCCCGGCGATCTGCTGCAGCGGGCCGAACAGCGGCCCATTAGCGCCGAGCGGGGTCTGCCAGGCAACGATGCGGATCAGATACCTCGTCAGGAACGGTGCGAAGAAGGCGAAGAGCAGCACGGCCTTCCATCGCCCGCCATAGAAGGAAATGCCGTAGGCGACCGGCATGGCGATGGCGAAGGCGAGGATGGTCGCCGACAGGCCGATCAGCACCGAATTCAGCAGGTTGTCCCAATAGAACGGGATCGAATCCGCGTAATTGGCAAGCGACCAGCCGGTTGCCGTCAGCGCGAAGGGATCGGCGCTGAACGACATGCGCAGGATATAGACAAGCGGCACGACGATGAGGGCGACGAGCCAGGCCAGCGTCGGCAGCATTTCCGGCCAGCCGGCCCGCGCCTTGAGGAAGCGCGGGCGGGCTGGTTTCGTGAGCGGGATCGCCTTAGCCACTGATCATCTGCATCCAGGTTCGGGCGATCTGGGCGCGTTCGCGCTGGTCCCAGGGCGCCGGATAGGGAAACAGCCGGTCGAGCACATCGGCGGGCGGGAAGATCAGCGGATTGGCGGCAAGCGCCGGATCAATCTTTGCAAGCTCCTCCTTGACGCCGACGGCATAGGGATATTGCAGCGTGTAGCGGCAGAAGCTCGCGGCGTTTTCCGGCCGGAACCACCAGTCGATGAAGGCGAGCGCGGCCTTCGGATCGGCGGCACCCTTGGGAATGCCGAGCCGGTCGACATAGGCGGGGGGGCCCCCCCTCCGCCCGGCGGAGCCGGCCCTTTCCCGGGCAAGCTGGGGGGGGTTGGCGGGGGGCGGCAAGGAGGGGGTCAGAACGCCGCTCGTGGGGTTTTGGCCGGCCCTCTCGCCCTGCCCCCGCGGAAACCGCCCCCCTTCGTTGTGCGGGGTTGGGGAGGGCACCGCCCCCCCCCCCCCCCCCCCCGCCGTCC
>Ga0066256_1001101_pt3 | contig 23847 bp, 19 predicted proteins | sample ThiBio_1000_biof_FD_87107 | JGI IMG/M metagenome (GOLD analysis project Ga0066256, IMG submission 87107) | Wastewater bioreactor microbial communities from Cape Town, South Africa - Thiocy_expt_1000_biof (version 2) | ecosystem: Engineered > Bioreactor > Thiocyanate-remediating >... | reverse complement strand
GGGCGGCGGGGGCGCCCGCGACATAGAAGAAGGCGTCGATCTCGCCGGAGAGCAGCTTCGGCAGCGCCTCGTCCGGGTTGATGTCCATGCGTTCGCCGGCCTTCACCTGAAGGATGTCCATGATCAGCGTGGCGGTGAGGAAGGTACCGCTGTCCTTCTTGCCGACGGCGACCTTCCTGCCCGCGAGGTCCTTCACGCTTGCGATGTCCCTGCGGGCCAGCACATGGATTTCCTCGATGTAGAGCGGGAACATGATGCGCACGCCCTTCACCGCCTTCTGCACCTCGGGATCGTTCGCCTCGAAGGTCTTGAGGTATTCGAGCACGTCGCTCTGCACGATGCCGAACTGCGTGTTGCGCCGGTTGCGCACGCCGACGAAGTTTTCGAGCGAGCCGGCGCTTTCGACGACATTGAGCTTAAGCCCGCATTCGGCGCCGAGCGCGGCGATGTCCCGGCCGATCTTGATGTAGGTGCCCTGCGGGCCGCCGGTCATGATATTGCGCTCGAATTCCTGCGCCGGGGCTCCGCCCGCCGAAAACGCAAGGCCGAGCACGGCCGCCAGAACAGATCGCTTCATCCAAATCTCCTTCCCCTGGGCAATGCCGGGCACATGCATGGAACGGTCCTGCGCCCGCAGTTGCGTGAATACGAAGCCCTGCGGCAAGGTCGCCGCAGGACTAGCAGTCGCTGTCGAGCCCGCGCATCAGGTTCCTGAGCGTCAGCACCGGCACGCGCTTGAAGACGCCGCCGAGCGCGTTGGTGACGCATTCGCCGGAAACCAGCGCGCGCTCCAGTTGGTCGCGCTGGACGCTCGTCAGGCGGTCGAGGCCGGGCGTGTCGCGCATCGCCTGGGTTACCTCCGATGCATTGCGCGGATTGCGGCCGTCCGGGGCATTGCCGCGCGCCGGCCCCTCGCCGCCGTCCTCCGGCGCTTTCGGCTGCGCGCGCGCCGCGGCTTCGAGCGTATCGATCCGCGCTGCAAGCGAAGCGTTGCGGGCGGCAAGCGCGGCAACCTCGCGTTCCTTGCTGGCAAGCGCGTCGCGCAGCGCCGGCAGGTCCTTCGTTCGCATCGCTAGTTCGGCGCGGCGGGCGTCCTCCAGCTGCCGGCGCAGCGTGGCGGATTCGGCCTCCAGGCGCTCGGTCTCGGCGCTCTGCGCACTGTCCTGCTGGCCGCGCGCCTGGTCCAGCGCCTTTTCCAGCCGTGCGATCTGGTCGGTGACGAGGGAAAGCTGGCGTTCCCGGTCCTGCGTCGCCTCTTCCGCGCGCTTCCGGCGGGCCTCCGCATCCGCGGTGCGTTGCGTCGCTTGTTCCAGCTCTTTCTTCAATCCCGGAACGACGTCCTTTGTCAGCCGCGCGTTCTCGGCGGCGACGATCGTCGTATCCGACGTGCCGGCATCGTCGCGCAAGGTTTCGATCTGCCGCTTGAGCGTGCCGTTCTCCTGCGCCGCGGCCTCCGCCTGCCGGCTGCTTTCCGCGATCTGTGCGGCGCGGGCGTCGAACTCGCGCGCAAGCTCGGCGATACGCTTGTCCCGCGCATCGATTTCACTGGAGGAGGCCGCGCCGTCCATCGCGCGGAAAGCGCCGTAGCCGGCCGCACCGCCGAGCGCCAGGCTGACAATGGAGGCGAACAGGATGCCGGCCAGTCCGGATCCGCCGCTTGCCGTCGTTCCGTTGCCGCTCCTGCCCCACTGATTGTTCATGCCGTCCGATCCGCCCGAGCCATCTTTCTTCGAGGTACGCCGAAACGGTTTGGGGCGCAAGCGCCACCCCATCGCGGCGCAAACGCGGATGGCGACGGAACTATTGATGTTTCAGCGAAATTACCCAAATATAGGAGGAAAGGTAGGTACGCCATGAAGATGCGTGACGCAAAATTTGCCATCGGCGACGTGGTCCGCCACCGGGTTTTCCCCTTCCGTGGCGTGGTCTTCGACGTCGATCCTGAATTCGCCAACACCGAAGAGTGGTGGAATTCCATTCCGGCCGAGATCCGGCCGTCGCGGGATCAGCCCTTCTACCATCTCTTCGCGGAGAACGAGGACACGGAATATGTCGCTTATGTCTCCGAGCAGAACCTCGTTGCGGACGACAGCGGTCAGCCGATCCGTCATCCGCAGGTCCGCGCCCTGATGGACGTGGACCAGGGGCACTATCGCTGGAAGGAGCAGAGCGGCATCTTCCACTGATCCGCAAAAGCCCGATCACAGGCAATAAAAAACCCGGCCGATGGCCGGGTTTTTCGTATCTGATAGCGGGCCGCTTACTGGCTCTTGGCAGCCTTCTGGGCATCCTCGAGCTTCTTGCGGGCTTCCTCGGCCTTCTTCTGCATTTCTTCCTGCAGCAGGCGCTGGCGCTCTTCGAGCTGCGACTGTTCGATCGGCTCGCCGTCGAAGACGCCGGTGAAGCCTTCGAGCGAGATCTTGATCGGGTTCGGCGCGCGCTGGAAGTTGACCGAGGTCAGAACCAGTTCGCCGCCCTTCTTGAGGCTAGCGAGGACCTGGTCGGTGAGCGGCACTTCCGCCACGCACTTGTCCGGCATGCAGATGGCGTAGTCGAGCTTCTGCGCCTTGCCGCCGTCGATCTGCATCTGGACGCCGACCGGGATGAGGCGGGCGCTCGGCACCGAGACCTGCATGATCTTGCGGTTGGTCTTGCCGCTGACGGTGATGAGGCCGATGGCGGTGATGAGCTGGCCGCTGGTGGCGGTCAGAAGGTTCTGCACGATGCAGACGTCGTTGTCTTCCTGCTTGGTGCAGACCTTGAACCAGCCCTTCGGCGGAGCGGCCTGCTGAGCGAGCGATGCCGACGGAGCCGCCGCCAGGGCGACCGAGGCGGCAAAGGCGGAAAGCACGGTCCGCTTGATGAGATTCGATGTGAAGATCATGACGAGTTCGGTCTCCTGAAAATCCGGTGCCGGAGCGACAGCGCCCCTCCGCAAGGCCCCTCTCGGGCGTTTTGGTCAGTCGTGCGCTCTCCTGTCGGCGAAATGAGGCATTTGCATGACCCGCTTCGGCGTATCCTGTTACAATGGGCCGCGGCGGATATCCAGCCTTTCCTTGCGAAAATCCCGCGCGGCTTCTATTTCCGCGCTACCACGGTTCCGTCCACTTCGAGGCGGCTATAATGCATGAGAATCATCCGGTCCTGACGAGGAGATCCCGTTGCGCCCCTTCCTGATGGCCCTAGCCGCCTCGATGCTCGCTCTCGCCCCTCTGTCCGGCCTTGCCGCCCCGCTGCACGCCATCGCGATGCATGGCGAACCCGCGCTTCCGCCGGGCTATGCGCATTTCGATTACGTCAACCCGGACGTGAAGAAGGGCGGGCGCATCGCCTACGGCGTCGTCGGCACCTTCGACAACCTCAATCCTTTCATCCTCAAGAGCATGCGCACTACGGCGCGCGGCATGTGGGACCCGGAATTCGGCAACCTCGTCTACGAATCACTGATGCAGCGCTCGCGCGACGAAGCCTTCACCATGTACGGCCTCATCGCCGAAACGGCGGAATGGGACGACGACCGCTCGTTCATCCAGTTCAACCTCAACCCGAAGGCGCGCTGGGCCGACGGCGAGCCTATCACGCCGGAAGACGTCATCTTCAGCTTCGAGCTGCTGCGCGACAAGGGCCGCGCGCCCTTCAGCCTCCGGCTCGACGGGGTCGAGAAAGTCGAGAAGGTCGGCGAACGCAGCGTGCGCTTCACCTTCAACGACAAGGCCGACCGCGAAACGCCGCTTCTGATCGCCGGCTATTCACCGATCCTGCCCAAGCACGCCATCGACGTCGAGACGTTCGACCGCACCTCGCTCGCCCTCCCGCTCGGCTCCGGCCCCTACAAGGTGAAGGAGGTCAAGCCGGGCGAGAAGATCGTCTATGCCCGCGACCCGAACTATTGGGCCAGGGATCTTCCCTCGAAGGTCGGCTTCGACAATTACGACGAGATCTCCGTCGAGTATTTCCTTCAGGACAATTCGCTTTTCGAGGCGTTCAAGAAGGGCGAGATCGACCTCTACCAGGAGGGCAATCCGACGAAGTGGACGCGCGGCTACGATTTCCCGGCCGCCCTCTCCGGCGCGGTCGTCAAGGACGCCATCACGCCGAAGACGCCTTCGGGCATGTTCGGCTTCGTCTTCAACACCCGCCGGCCGCTCTTCCAGAACCGGGACCTGCGCAAGGCGCTGACGCTGGTTTTCGATTTCGACTGGGGGAACCGCAGCCTTTTCGAGAATGCCTACAAGCGCACGCAGAGCTACTGGCAGAATTCCGAGCTGAGCTCGATGGGCGTGGCGGCCGATGCGCGCGAGCGCGAGATCGCCGGCCCTGCGCTGTCGCGCATCGACGCGGACATCCTCGACGGCACGCATCTGCTGCCGACGACCGACGCGTCGGGCCGCGACCGCAAGGTGCTGCGCGAGGCGATGGATTTCTTCCGGAAGGCCGGCTACGCCATCAAGGGCGGGCGGATGGTCGATGATGCGGGCACGCCGCTGGCCTTCGAGATCATGACGCAGAACGCGGACCAGGAGAAGCTGGCGCTTGCCTACCAGCGTTTCCTCACCGCGCTCGGCGTGAAGGCGGCGATCCGCACGGTGGACGATTCGCAGTACCAGAGCCGGACGCAGACCTTCGACTATGACGTCATCGTCAAGGCGTTCCCCTCCTCGCTCTCGCCGGGCCGGGACCAGATCAGCTACTGGAGCTCGACCATGCGCGACCGGCCCGGCAGCTCCAACTTCGCCGGCATCGCCGATCCCGACGTCGACCGCATCCTCGAGGCCATCCTGACCGCGCGCACGGCGGAGGATTTCCGCTCGGCCGTGCGCCTGCACGACAGGATGCTGCTTTCGGGCTATTATGTCGTGCCGCTCTACCATCTCGGCGAACAGTGGGTCGCGCATTCCAAGCATATCGCCCGGCCGCAGGCGGTTCCGCTCTACGGTTTCCAGTTCCCGACATGGTGGGACGAGCGGGCGCAGTAAAGGGGTCATCCCCAGAACTCGGGTTACCCTGAGGTAACCTGTTGAAAGCGGCGGCGCGTCGGCCTATCTCGGCGTCCTGTTCCGGAATCTCCCGGCACCTCGAAAGGAAAACCGGATGGAAGCCATTACGATCGATGTCGTCTCTGATGTCGTCTGCCCCTGGTGCTATCTGGGCAAGAAACGGCTCGACAAGGCGATCGACGCCGTGAAGGACGAGCTTGTCGTCACGGTGACGTTCCGGCCCTACCAGCTCAATCCCGACATGCCGCCGGAAGGCGTCGACCACAAGGCGCACCTCGCCGAAAAGCTCGGCGGCACTGACGCCGTCGACCGCGCCCATCAAATGCTGACGGGTTTGGGCAAGGAGGACGGCATCGCCTTCGACTTTCCCGCCGTCAAGATCAGCCCCAACACGCTCGACGCGCATCGCCTCCTGCGCTGGGCGATGATCGAAGGCCCCGAAATCCAGGGCCGCGTCGCGCTCGCCCTCTTCAAGGCCTATTTCGAGGAAGGCCGCAATGTCGGCGACCGTGCCGTGCTGCTCGACATCGCGGAAACCTCGGGCATGGACCGGGCCGTGGGGGCGGCCCTGTTTGCCGCGGGTGCCGACGTCGATTCCGTCAAGGAGGGGATCGGCCTGGCCCGCGGCATGGGCGTGACGGGCGTGCCCTGCTTCATCATCGACAACAAATACGCCGTGATGGGCGCGCAGTCCGTCGATGTTCTCACCAACGCCTTCCGCGAGATCGCGGCGATGAAGGCGCAGGAGCGCGTCGGGCAGAATTGAGCGGTCTTATCCGCTCGCCGCAAGAACGGAGGGGCGGGCCATGGCCCGCTCCCACCATGCCTGAATGGACGGGAATTCGCGAATGAGCGCGGCGCCCTCCGGCGCTTCCGTGAACAGGCCGAACATCGGAGCGGCATGAAAGTCGGCCAATGATGGCTCCGGCCCGGAGAGCCAGTTTTCGGCTCCCAGCAAGTTCGAAAGCGCCCCCAGGAAGACGCGGGCCTTTTCAACGCCGGCGGCAATGCGTGCTTCGTCTATCGCTTCGTTCCCGGATGCCTCCATCCGCTGCACGTAGACATCCCACACCATCGGCAGATAGGCGTAATTGTCCAGCATCGCGACGATCTGGTTCATGCGCGCGCGATCACGAAGCGCGCGCGGTTGCAGCGGCGGTCCGGAAAACGCCTCATCCACGTAGCGGGTTATCGCGCTTGTTTCGTAGAGGGCGAACCCGTCGTGCTCGAAGGCTGGAATGCGGCCGAAGGGTTGCCGCGCAAGATGCTCGGGCGGCACGCCCTCGTCTGAAAACACGTCCACCGGCACGAGATTGTAAGGCACTCCCTTTTCATGGAGTGCGATGCGCACGATCCGGATATAGACGCTGTAGCTTGCGCCATAGACCGTGACCGATGGATGCATTTCCGGCATTTCGCAATCCTCCCGGCCCCGGTGCTGCGCTCAGTTGCCCTGCTTCGCCAGCCCCGCAAGCTGCGTCATCACCTGCGCCGCGCCCGTCAGGCGCTTTTCCGGCGTCGGATAGTCGCGGGCGAGGAAGAGGCTCTGGTCCGGCCTGATCTTGACCAGCGCGCCCTGCCTGGCGATGTAGCCGACCAGTGCCGTCGGGTTCGGGAATTCCTTGTTGCGGAACTGAACGACGACACCCTTCGGGCCGGCATCGAGCTTCTCGACATTGGCCACGCGGCAGAGCGACTTGATGTAGACGATCTTCAGGAGATGCTGCACCTCGATAGGCAACGGGCCGAACCGGTCGATCAGTTCCGCGCCGAAGGCGTCGATGTCGCCAAGCTCGGTGATCTCGCCGAGGCGGCGGTAGAGGCCGAGGCGCAGGTGCAGGTCCGGCACGTAGTCGTCCGGGATCATGACCGGCGTGCCGACGGAGATCTGCGGCGACCAGCCGCTGTCGGCGACCTCCTCGTCGCCCTTGATCTCGGCGACGGCCTCTTCCAGCATCTGCTGGTAAAGCTCGAAGCCGACTTCCTTGATATGGCCGGACTGTTCCTCGCCGAGAAGGTTGCCCGCGCCGCGGATATCGAGGTCGTGGCTGGCGAGCTGGAAGCCGGCGCCGAGCGTGTCGAGCGATTGCAGCACCTTGAGGCGGCGTTCCGCCGTGCCCGTCAGCGTGCGGTTGACCGGCAGGGTCAGGAGCGCGAAGGCGCGGACCTTGGAGCGGCCGACGCGGCCGCGCAGCTGGTAGAGCTGGGCGAGGCCGAACATGTCGGCGCGGTGGATGATCATCGTGTTCGCCGGCGGCACGTCGAGGCCGGATTCGACGGTGGGCGTCGAGAGCAGCACATCGTAGCGGCGTTCGTAGAAGGCGTTCATGATGTCTTCGAGTTCGGTGGCCGGCATCTGGCCGTGCGCGACCGCGACCTTCAGCTCCGGCACGTCCTGGCGCAGGAAATCGTGGATTTCCGAGAGGTCGCTGAGGCGGGGGCAGACGTAGAAGCTCTGGCCGCCGCGATAATGCTCGCGCATCAGGGTCTCGCGGATGACGAGCGGGTCGAAGGGCGAGATGAAGGTGCGCACCGCCATGCGGTCGACCGGCGGCGTGGTGATCAGCGAGAGCTCGCGCACGCCCGTCATGGCGAGCTGGAGGGTACGCGGGATGGGCGTCGCCGAGAGCGTCAGCACATGCACGTCGCTCTTCAGCTCCTTCAGCCGCTCCTTGTGCTTCACGCCGAAATGCTGCTCCTCGTCGATGATGAGGAGGCCGAGATTGGCGAATTTTATGGAGCTACCGAGCAGCGCATGGGTACCGACGACGATATCCGTCCTGCCCTCGGTGAGTTCCTTCTTGGTGAGCGCCAGTTCCTTGGAGCCGACGAGGCGGGGGGCCTGCTGCACGCGGGTCGGGCGGGCCCCGGAACGGGCGCAGAAGGTCTTGAAATGCTGGCGCGCGAGCAGCGTCGTCGGCACGACGACGGCAACCTGCACGCCGTTCATCGCCGCGATGAAGGCGGCGCGCAGCGCCACTTCCGTCTTGCCGAAACCGACGTCGCCGCAGACGAGGCGGTCCATCGGCCGGCCGGCGCCGAGATCCTCGCGCACGGCGTCGATGGCGTTCGCCTGGTCGTCCGTCTCGTCATAGGGGAAGCGGGCGGCGAATTCGTCATAGACGCCTTCCGGCGCCGCCAGCACGGGAGCATGGCGCACAAGGCGCGCGGCGGCGATCTGGATGAGGCCGCTTGCCATGTCGAGCAGGCGCTTCTTGAGCTTGGCCTTGCGCGCCTGCCAGGCGACGCCGCCGAGCTTGTCGAGCAGCGCATCCGTGCCTTCGCCCCCATAGCGCGAGAGGAGGTCGATGTTCTCGACGGGCAGGAAGAGCTTGGCGTCGTCCGCATAGACGAGTTCGAGGCAGGCATGCGGCGCGCCGGCGGCTTCGATGGTGCGCAGCCCGACGAAGCGGCCGATGCCGTGCTCGGCATGGACGACGATGGAGCCCTCGTCGAGGCCGGCGACCTCGGTGATGAAATCCGCGCCACGCTTGCGCCGTTTCGAGCGCCGCACCATGCGGTCGCCGAGGATGTCCTGCTCGCCGATGACGATAATGTCGCCCGCCTCGAAGCCGCTTTCGAGGCTGAGGACGGCAGATCCCGCCTCGCCCGGCTTCAGCTTGCGCAGATCGCCGAATTTCTCGACGGGCACGACATTGCCGAGCCCGTGTTCGGCAAGCACCTGCAGGAGGCGATCCAGCGAACCTTCCGACCAGCCCGTCACCAGCACCTTGGCGCCGGATGCCCGCTTGTCCGCGATATGCTTCACGGCCTGGTCGAAGACGTTGACGCGTGCGCCGTCCGCATCCTCGCTGCCGGCCGGCCGCGCCCAGCGCATGCCGGGCCGCGCCTCGAGGGTCTCGACATGGCGCGCCTCGCCCTCGTGCTCGTTGAAGGGGGAGAGACGGATGGCGTTTCGCTCGTCGAGTTCGCGAGCGAAGCGCTCGGCGTCGAGATAGAGAAGGCCCGGCGGCACCGGCTTGTAGGGCGTCGCCTGCGCCACCTGCCCCTTGCCGGGCGTGGCGGAGGCAAGGCGCGCGTCGTAATAGTCGCGCACGAGGCGCGAGCGCTCGACCGCCGCCTCGCGCACCGTGTGGTCGGTGACGAAGCGAAAGCCTTCCAGATAGTCGAAGGCGGTTTCGAGTTCGGCGTAGAACAGCGGCAGCCAGTGCTCCATGCCGGGATAGCGCCGCCCTTCGGAAACGGCCTGGTAGAGCGCGTCGTCGCGCGTCGCGGCGCCGAAGGAGGAGAGATACTGCTTGCGGAAATGCGAGATCGTCTCCGGCGTCAGCGTCACCTCGCTCATCGGGTTGAGGTCGAGGGCGCGCGCCTGCCCGGTCGTGCGCTGGCTGGCGGGGTCGAAGGCGCGGATCGATTCCAGCGTGTCGCCGAAGAAATCGAGGCGCACGGGCTCCAGGCTGCCGGGCACGAAGACGTCGAGAATGCCGCCGCGCACGGCAAATTCCCCCACCTCGCGCACCGTGGCGACGCGCTCGAAGCCGTTGCGCTCCAGCCGCGCGGCGATGTCGTCCATGCGGACCTGGTTGCCGGGCCTTGCGGAAAAGGCGAGGTTCTCGATGACCGTCCGCGACGCCGTCTTCTGCAGCATGGCATTGACCGTGACGAGCACGATGGCCGCATGCGGCTTCTTACGGTGGGCGATCAGCGCCGAGAGCGCGGAAAGCCGGCGCGCGGAGACTTCGGCGCTCGGCGAGACGCGGTCGTAGGGAAGGCAGTCCCAGCCGGGCAGCGTCAGCACGGGGATATCGGGTGCGACGAAGCCGAGCATCTGTTCCAGATCGGAAATGCGCTGGCCGTCCGAGAGCACATAGGCGACGGGGCCGGTCTTGCGGGCGAGATCGGCGAGGATCAGCGGCTCGACCCCGGAGGGCACGGCGCCGATGGTCATCGGCCGGCCGGCGCCGGCAACGCGTTCAGGGGAAAATCCGGGAATCATGCGCTGATGTCTTTGAAGAGCGGCGAAAAATCGGGGCGGTAGGCGGCGATGCGCGGGAAGAGGCCGTCGCGGAACGCGTCCGGCACCGGCTTCTCGCCGGTCACCCACTTTATGAGGTCGTTATCCTCCTCGGCCATGATGCGCTCCAGTTCATCGAGCTCGGCCTCGCCGAGCGTCGCGATCTCCGCATCGGCGAAGGCGCCGAGCACCAGGTCCATCTCGCGGATGCCCCTGTGCCAACAACGGAAGAGGATGCGCTTGCGGCGCGGGTCGATCTCGGCGCTCGAGCGTGTCGTTCCCGTCATGATCGTCCTCGCTTTCCAGCCCTCGGTGCAATTGGCGCTTCTATAGACCGGCAAAAGCCGCTTGTCAGCCTTGCCAAAGGCATGATCTCCGGCGATTTTGCCCGCCATGAGACCTGCCCTGCTCGATCCGCTCTTCGCACCCCTCTCCTCGCTCCCCGGCATCGGCCCGAAGCTGGGCGACCTCTTCGCGCGCCTGCTCGGCCAGGAGAGCATCGAGGATTGCCGCGTCGTCGATCTCGTCTTCCATTTCCCGCATTCGATCGTCGACCGTCGCAACCAGCCGGCCATCGCCAATGCGCCGCCGGGCGTCATCGTCACCATCACCGGCCGCGTCGACCGCCACCAGCCGCCGCCGCCCGGCCGGTCGAGCCAGCCCTACCGCGTCTTCCTGCACGACGAGACCGGGGAACTGGCGCTCACCTTCTTCCGGGTCAAGGGCAACTGGCTGGAAAAGGCGCTGCCCATCGATGAAACCGTCGTGGTGAGCGGCAAGGTCGACTGGTTCAACGGCCGCCCCTCCATGGTGCATCCCGACTACATGGCGCGGCTCGGCGAGGCCGACAGCGTGCCGCTGGTCGAGCCGGTGCATGGCCTCACGGCCGGCCTGACATCCCGCGTCCTGCGCAAGGTGGTGGAGGCCGCCATCGCCCGCGTGCCGCATCTGCCGGAATGGATCGACGCGACGTTGCTGCAACGGCAGGGCTTTCCGTCCGCCTTCGACGCCTTCCACCGCCTGCACGATCCGCGCGACGAGACGGACCTCGACCCGCAGGCCCCCGCCCGCCGCCGCCTCGCCTATGACGAATTCCTGGCGGGCCAGATCTCGCTCGCCCTCGTGCGCCAGCGCCTGCGCAAGGTCGCCGGCCGGCCGGTGACCGCGACCGGCGCGCTGAGCCGCCCGATCATCGACGCCCTGCCCTTTTCGCTGACGAACAGCCAGCAAACGGCCATCGGCGAGGTGCTGAAGGACATGGCCGGCGAGCAGCGCATGCTGCGGCTCCTGCAGGGCGATGTCGGCGCGGGCAAGACGGCGGTGGCGCTGATGGCGATGCTCGCCGCCATCGAATCCGGCGGGCAGGCCGTGCTGATGGCCCCGACGGAAATCCTCGCCCGCCAGCATTTCGCCACGCTCTCGCGCATGGCGGCACCGGCCGGTGTCACCATCGACGTGCTGACCGGCCGCACCAAGGGGCGCGAACGCGACGCCATCCTCGAACGCATCGCCTCGGGCGAGACGCAGATGGTCATCGGCACCCATGCGCTCTTCCAGGAGAACGTCGCCTACAAGGACCTCGTGCTCGCCGTGGTGGATGAACAGCACCGTTTCGGCGTGCACCAGCGCCTTCGCCTGACGGCAAAGGGCATCTCTCCGCACATGCTGGTGATGACGGCGACGCCCATTCCGCGCACCCTCGTCCTCGCCGCCTTCGGCGACATGGACGTCTCCAAGCTCACGGAAAAGCCGGCCGGCCGCAAGCCGATCCAGACCGTCGTGGTGCCGCAGGAGCGCACCGGCGACATCGTCGATCGCCTGCGCGCCGCGCTTGCCGAAGGCAAGAAGGCCTACTGGATCTGCCCGCTGGTCGAGGAATCCGAGGAAAGCGACCTCATGTCCGTCGAGGAACGGCACGCGACGCTCGCCGGCATCTTCGGCGATGCCGCCGGCCTCGTGCACGGGCGCATGAGCGGGCCGGAAAAGGACGCCGCCATGCTCGCCTTCAAGAACGGCGACACGCGGCTGCTGGTCGCGACGACCGTTGTGGAGGTCGGCGTCGACGTGCCGGATGCCTCCATCATGGTCATCGAACATGCCGAGCGCTTCGGCCTTGCCCAGCTCCACCAGTTGCGCGGGCGCGTCGGACGCGGCGAGGAAGCATCGAGCTGCATCCTGCTCTACAAGGGGCCGCTCGGCGAGAACGGCCGTGCGCGCCTTTCGATCCTGCGCGAGACGGAGGATGGCTTCCGCATTGCCGAGGAAGACCTGAAGCTGCGCGGAGAAGGCGAGTTGCTCGGCACCCGGCAGTCCGGCACGCCGGGCTTCCTCGTGGCAAGCCTCGAAGCGCACGGCGATCTTCTCGAAATCGCCCGCAAGGACGCCGCCTATCTTCTCGAGCGCGACCCGGAGCTGACGGGCGAGCGGGGCGAAGCGATCCGCACCCTGCTCTATCTCTACCGCCGCGACGAGGCGATCCGCTTCCTGCGCGCCGGTTGATGCCCACAAAATCGTGATTTCGCCGGGACTGCCCGTGAAGGCATACTTCTTCCCGCATCAGCGAAAAAGGAGAAATGCCATGAAGACAGTTCTCGCAGTCGCGGCGACGCTTGCCCTTTCCGCCTCCGCAGCCTTTGCGGATTGCGCCTGGCACAACAAGATCTCGGCCGAAGCCAAGGTCGACAAGACGATCACCACCGCCAGCGTGATCACGACCGAAAAGCAGTCCCGCCTGCCGGCACAAGCCGACCGGATCATCCTGGACGAACGGCAGAACGCCGTCGTCGAGGAATAGGCATGCCGAGCCGTCCCGCCCGCGGGGCGGCTCGCCCTTTTCCTATCCCTTCTTCCGGGACTTCGCCTTGGCTTTCCGCTGCTCCTCGCTTTCGATAAGCTCCAGCGACTTTTCCGGCGGCGTGACGAGACCGACCGAGATGATGAGCTTGGCGGCGTCCTCCGCGCTCATGTCGAGCGGCACGAGCTTTTCCCGCGGCACGTAGACGAGGAAGCCGGCCGTTGGAAACGGGGTCGGCGGCAGGAAGCAGGCGACCATGTCCTTGCCCATGGACTTGAACTTCGTCGCGATCTCACCGCGCGCGTCCGTCGCCACGAAGACGATCGACCACAAGCCGGCGCTCGGATATTCGATCATCGCCGCCCTGTTGAAGGACGTGCCCTTGTCCTTCAGCACCGTCTCGAAGATCTGCTTGAGGCTCTTGTGCACCGTGCGCACCAGCGGCGTGCGATTGAACAGCGAATCGCCGAACTCGACGATCGTCCGGCCGATCAGGTTCTTGCCGAGGAAGCCGATGAGCGTGATGAACACCAGCGCGATCAGGAGGCCAAAGCCCGGAATGGCGAACTGGAAGTAGTTTTCCGGATTGTAGGGCGCCGGAATATAGGGCTTCACCCAACTATCCGCCCAGTGGATGAAGGTCCAGGTCAGCCATATGGTAATGGCGATCGGCGCGCAGATGACGAGGCCGGTGAGGAAATTGTTTCGCAGCCGCATGGCAAGCGACTGTCTCGGGACAAGGTCGGTCATCTGTCGTCCAGTGTGGGGCGGTGGCGTGGGAGGCCGCTCAACCGTAGAAACCCGGATGATAGGAAACCGTTCCCTCGCCGTAAACCGGAGAAAACGCAACGCGCATGAAATACTCGGGGGGCACCCCGTCCAGCGTCAATCTCGGATCCTGTGCGAAACCCAAACGGCTGTAGTAGGCGGGATCGCCGAGCACGACGCAGCCACCTGCCCCGGCGGCCTTCAGCCGATCGAGCCCTTCGCGCGCAAGCCTTCCGCCGATCCCCTTCCCCTGGCGGGGCGGATTGACCGAAAGCGGCCCGAGGCCGCACCAGTCCCGGCTTCCGTCGGAAATCCTGACCGGCGAGAACGCGACATGGCCGACGACCATCCCGCCCTCCTCCGCCACCAGCGAAAGCGTCAGGGCACCGGCGGCCCTGAGACGGTCGACGACCAGATGCTCGGTGCCATCGGCATGGGGCGCCGTCCGGAACGCCGTTTCCGTCAGCGTGCGGATCGCATCGATGTCGCCTTCGCGTTCCGGCCGGACGATCATTCCACCGTCACGGACTTGGCGAGGTTGCGCGGCTGGTCGACGTCCGTGCCCATGAAGACGGCCGTGTGATAGGCCAGGAGCTGGATCGGCAGCGAATAGATCATCGGCGCGATGATCTCGTCGACATTGGGCAGCACGATGGTCGCCATCGTCGGAAGCTTCGAGGCGGCCGCGCCCTTCTCGTCGGTGATGAAGACGATCCGGCCGCCGCGCGCCGCCACTTCCTGCATGTTCGAGACGGTCTTCTCGAAGAAGCGGTCGTGCGGGGCGATGACGATGACCGGCATGTTCTCGTCGATCAGCGCGATGGGGCCGTGCTTCAGCTCGCCGGCGGCATAGCCTTCGGCGTGGATATAGGAGATTTCCTTGAGCTTCAGCGCGCCTTCCATCGCCAGCGGATAGCTGGTGCCGCGTCCGAGATAGAGCACGTCCTTGCATTTCGACAGGTCGCGCGAAAGCTGCTCGATGGCCGGCTGGATGGTGTTGAGCACACCGGCCATGATGCGCGGCATCTCGGCAAGGTGGCGCACGAGTTCCTTCTCCTCCGCCTCGCCGAGCGTACCGCGCGCCCGGCCCGCGCCGATGGCGAGCGCGGCGAGGACGGCGAGCTGGCAGGTGAAGGCCTTGGTCGAGGCGACCCCGATTTCCGGGCCGGCGAGGATCGGGAAGACCGCGTCCGATTCGCGGGCGATGGTCGATTCCTTCGTATTGACCACGGCGCCGATCTTCAGCCCGTGCTCCTTGCAGTAGCGAAGCGAGGCGAGCGTGTCGGCGGTCTCGCCGGACTGGGAGATGAAGAGCGCGGCCGAAGCCGGATTGAGCGGGATCTCGCGGTAACGGAACTCCGAGGCGACGTCGATCTCGACCGGCAGGCGCGCATAGCGTTCGAACCAGTACTTGCCGACGAGGCCCGCCAGGTAGGCGGTGCCGCAGGCGGAAATGGCAAGGCTCGGCACCCTGGCAAAATCGATGTCGCCGGCAACGGGTCGCACCGTCTGCGCAAGGAAGTCGACATAGTGGCTGAGGGCATGGGAGATCGCCTCCGGCTGTTCATGGATCTCCTTCTCCATGAAGTGCCGGTGGTTCCCCTTGTCGATGAGATAGGCGGCGGCGGAGGAAACCTGCTTCGGGCGCTCGACGCGATTGCCGTCGGCATCGAAGACGAAGGCGCCGTCGCGGCCGATCACCGCCCAGTCGCCGTCGACGAGATAGCTGATCTCGTTGGTGAAGGGCGCGAGCGCGATGGCATCGGAGCCGAGGAACATCTCGCCGCGGCCATGGCCGATGGCGAGCGGCGGACCGTTGCGCGCGGCCATGATGGTCGACGGATCGTCCTCGAAGAGCACGGCGAGCGCGTAGGCTCCGGTGACGCGCCGCAGCATGGCATGCATCGCCTCGCGGCGGCCGAGGCCTCCGCGGCGATATTTCGCGATGAGCTGTGCGACGACCTCCGTATCGGTCTGCGTGGTGAACGTCGCGCCGCCGGCGACCAGCTCGTCCTTCAGCTCGGAGAAATTCTCGATGATGCCGTTGTGCACGACGGCGACGCCGTCGACGAAATGCGGATGGGCGTTTCCTTCCGTCGGCGCGCCATGCGTGGCCCAGCGGGTATGGGCAATGCCGATCGTGCCGGCCAGCGGCTCTTCCGAAAGACGCTTTTCGAGATTGAAGAGTTTGCCTTCGGCCCGGCGGCGGGCGAGCCTGCCGTCGACGACGGTGGCAACGCCGGCGGAATCGTAACCCCGGTATTCAAGGCGCTTCAGCGCATCGACGAGGCGACCCGCGACAGGCTGGTTTCCGACGATACCGACAATTCCGCACATGGCGCGCTCCAATTCCTATCCGACGCATTTCATTGCGTTCTTTTCGTAGAGTTTTTTTCCTGCGGCGCAACATGGGCCCGCTCACTTTCGATTGCAGGCGTTAACGTGGGCGCGCCCAATCGACGTACTACGGCGCCGCCTTCTTTTTCGCGTCCTTGATCGCCTGGTTGCGCGCACGGATCAGCGCCGCGCGGCCCTCCTTGTTCTCCTGCCGGGCGCGGCCGAAGGCGACGGCATCGTCGGGCACGTCGGCCGTGATCACGCTGCCCGAGGCGATATAGGCGCCGTCGCCGATGGAGACCGGGGCGACCAGCGCCGAATTGGAGCCGATGAAGGCGTCCGCGCCGATGCGCGTGACATGCTTGTTGATGCCGTCATAGTTGCAGGTGATGGTGCCGGCACCGATGTTCGTGCGCGCACCGATGAAGGCATCGCCGATATAGGTCAGATGGTTGACCTTGGCGCCCGCCCCGATCCCCGCCTTCTTCCCCTCGCAGAAATTGCCGACCTTCGCGCCCTCGCCGAGATTGGCACCCGGCCGCAGGCGCGCATAGGGGCCGACCTCGGCGCCGGCCGAGACATGCGCGCCCTCGACATGCGAGAAGGAATGGATGACGGCGCCGCTCTCGACCGTCACGCCCGGCCCGAAGACGACGTTCGGCTCGATGGTCACGTCGCGGCCGATCTCGGTGTCATAGGCGAGGAACACCGTCTCCGGCGCGATCATCGACACGCCGTCGAGCATCATCTCGTGCCGGCGACGCTGCTGCCAGAGCCGTTCGATGACGGCAAGTTCGGCGCGCGTGTTGCAGCCGGTCAGTTCCTCCTCGGGCGCCTCCACGGCGACCGCCCGGCCGCCCGCCGCGCGCACCACCTCGACGATGTCGGTGAGATAATATTCGCCCTTGGCGTTGCTGTTGCCGATCCGGCCGATGAGATCGAGCGCCTTGCGCCCGTCGATGGCCATCAGCCCGCCGTTGCAATAGGTGATGGCGCGCTCGGCCTCGCTGGCATCCTTGTGTTCGCGGATCGCCACAAGCTCGTCGTTCTCGACGATCAGCCGGCCGTAGCCCGTCGGATCGGCCGTTTCGAAGCCGATGACGACGACATCCGCGCCATGGGCAAGCCCGTCCCGCGCGGCGACCAGCGGCGCTTCGGTGATGAGCGGCGTATCGCCGAAGACGACGAGCACGTCGTCGTATCCCTTGGCGATCGCTTCACGCGCGGCAAGTACGGCATGGGCCGTGCCGAGCCGTTCGGTCTGGATATGGACGGAACTGCTGACCGCCGCGTTCCGCGCCGCAGCCTCGACCTTCTCCGCGTCGCGACCGAGCACCAGCGCGATGTCGGAAATGCCGGCCCTGGCAAGGGCGTCGACCACATGCGCGATCATCGGCCGGCCGGCGACCGGGTGCAGCACCTTCGACTGCGAGGACTTCATCCGCGTGCTCTCGCCCGCGGCCAGGATGACGGCCAGGCAGTTGCGCTTCGTCCGGTCTGCGGTCATGGGAATCCCTCGTTCACCCGTCTTCGACGCCGTTCCTTAGCAAAAAGGCGCGGCCGGAGACAAAGGGATTTCTCCGCACCTCAATTCGACTTGCTGCGCAGGCGGCTTTCCGTCAGCAGGCCGTTCTCGTCGAGGATCGGATAGGCGACGGACACCAGATGCGCGTTGACGCGCTTGAGGTCGCGCAGCATGTCGAGATGCAGCGAGCTGGTCTGGAGACTGTCCAGCCGGCCGTCGCGCAGCCGCTCCAGATGCCGTTCCGAAGACTGTTTCTCCATGCGCCGCACATCGACCTTCACTTCCATGAGCTGGCGGGCGAGGCCGGAATCGCGCGTGACGAAGATCGTCTGGGCGATGCGCAGGTTCTCGATCGTCAGGTTAAAGAGGTTGTCGAGTTCCTTGTAGCCGTCGTCGGAGAATTTCAGCCCGTTGACGATCTTCTTGCGCACCTGCTCCTGCAGCCCCTTCTCGATGATGTCGCCGACATGTTCGAGATTGATGGCATAGTCGATGATGACGATCGAGCGGGCCGCGCATTCGCCGCTGACGCCCTGGCGGCCGAGGCGGGAGAGATAGATCTTCACCTCCTGCTGCAGCGTGTCGACCTGCCGCTCCAGTTCGCCGATGTCCTTCATGGGCGCAAGGTTGTTGTCGTTGAAGGCGCGCATCGTGCGGATGAGCATGGCCTCGATGAGATCACCGACGCGCAGGACCTCGCGCGTTGCGCCGGACAGCGCGACGACCGGGGTCGAAAGCGCCGAATCGTCGAGATATTTCGGCCCGTTGTCCTCGGGCTTTTCCTCCGGCACGAGCTTTTCCATGAGCCGCGAGAGCGGCCCCGAAAGCGGCCACATGATCAGCGCGACGACGATGTTGAACGCAAGATGCACGTCGACCGGCAGCTTGGCGGCCGGAACGGGCAGCATGGCGAGGAGGTCCGCGACCTGCCCCGCGAAGGGCAGCACCGCAAGGCACCCCACACCGCGCACGAGGAGGTTGCCCAGCGTCACGCGGCGGGCGGACGCGGCGGCTTTCAGCGTCGCGATGACCGGCGGCACGGCCCCGCCGAGATTGGCGCCGAGCACGAGGATGACCGTCAGCGCCGGCGACGACCGGCGCGTCGGCTCCGTCGCAAGGCCTAGGAGGTGCAGCGAAAGCAGCATCAGGCCGATGCCGACGAGCGCCGAGCCGAGGCCCTGCCGGGCGGACGAGCCGGACGATTTGTAGAACAGCACGCCGACGAGGATGATGAAGGGCGAGATCGATTCGATGCCGGTCGCCACCAGCCAGGCCGTGACGGCCGTGCCGACATTGGCGCCGAGCAGCACGATCTGCGCCATGCGCGCGCGAACGAGGTTCTTTTCCACGAAGGAGGCGATCATCAGCGCGGTCGCGGTCGAGCTCTGCAGCGCGACGGTGGCGACGAAACCGGCGAAGAAGGAGCGGAACGGACCGCGCGTGCCGAGCGCCAGCCCGGAGCGCAGCTTGACGCCGAAGGCCCGCGTCATGCCGTCCTTCACCAGCGCGAGGCCGAAAAGCAGAAGCGCCACCGCACCGAAAAGGTTGATCATGACGATCGTGGATTCCACGTCTTGCCTCCTCACGGCCCGAAACAACGGTCGGACTCACCGGAACGATCCCGCATCCGAACATGAATTTTCAAATTATGACAGCGGAATTCAGCCGGAATATGCCAATAATTTCAGAAATTTTTCATTTGCCGGCAAAAGAAATCGACGCTTTCCGACCGATTTGCGGCAGGCGTGTTTTTTGCCCCGCATCGCGCGCACGCTGCGCACTTCAATTCCCGCGAACTTTCCGTTAAGAGACGATCTCCGGCCGCATGGCCGCCGACATGAGGAAAGTTAGACGATGCTCGATGCCTTGAGAAGCGCCGCCCAGACCTGGGTGGCAAAAGCCCTGCTGATCGTTCTGGTCGGTTCCTTCGCGGTCTGGGGCGTTTCGAGCTCGATCGTCACGGGCGGGTCGAATGCCGTGGTCACCGTCGGCGACGTCAAGGTCTCGCCGACGGACTTCCGCCTCGCCTACGAGCGCCAGGTCGCGACCATGTCGCAGCGCTTCGGCATGCGGCTCAACGCCGAGCAGGCCCGCGCCTTCGGCGTCGAGAACCAGGTCTTCGCCGAACTCGTGGCGGGCGCCGCGCTCGACCAGCTCTCGCGCGACATGAACCTCGGCCTCTCGGAAGGCCGCCTCGCCCGCCTGATCGCCGACGACCCGGCCTTCCGCGGCGTCAACGGCCAGTTCGACCGCACGGCCTTCTCGGCGATCCTGCGCAATGCAGGCCTGCGCGAGAACGACTACATCAACAACCGCAGCCAGGTCGCCATCCGCACCCAGGTCGTGGAAGCCGTTTCCGATGGCTACAAGGCCCCCGACGTGCTGACCGGTGCGCTGCGCCAGTACCGCAACGAGGCGCGCACCATCGATTACCTGTTGCTCAGCAACGCCAATATCGACCCCGTGAAGGCGCCCGGCGACGACGTGCTCGCCCCCTGGTTCGAACAGAACAAGGCGAAGTACCGCGCGCCGGAATACCGCAAGTTCGTCTATGTCTCGCTGGAGCCGAAGGACATCGTCGAGACCGCCGCCATCACCGAGGATGCGCTGAAGGCCGAATATGAGCGGGTCAAGCAGAAGTACAGCACGCCCGCCACGCGCACCATCGAGCAACTGACCTTCAAGGACCGCGCCGCCGCGGACGCCGCTGCCGCCAAGCTCGCCGCCGGCACCGCCACCTTCGACGCGCTGATCGCCGAGGAAGGCAAGAGCGCGGCCGACGTCCTGCTCGGTGACTTCACCAGGGACAACGTTCCCGACCAGAAGCTCGCCGATCCCGCCTTCGCCGTTCCCGCCGACGGCGGCACGACCCCGGTCATCGACGGCACCTTCGGCCCGATCATCCTGCGCGTGACGAACATCCGCCCGGAAACGACGAAGACCTACGACGAGGTGAAGGAAGAGCTGCGCAACGAGCTTGCGCTCTCGGAAGCCGCGGACGGCATCCTCGCCGTGCACGACCGCCTGGAGGACAGCCGCGCCGAAGGCCTCAGCCTTGCCGATGCCGCCGCGAAGAACAACCTCAAGGCCGTGACGGTCGAGGCCGCGGATGCCCAGGGCAACGACCCGAAGGGCGAGGAGATCGCCGGCCTTCCGGAAGAAACCGCCCTGCTCGGCGAGGTCTTCAAGACCGATGTCGGCATGGAAACCTCGCCGATCAATGTCGGCCGAGAGGGCTACGCCTGGTACGACGTGCTCGACGTGCTCCCGGAGCGCGACCGCACGCTCGACGAGGTGCGCGACCGTGTCGTTGCCGACTGGACCGCCGAGCAGCAGCGCCAGACCCTTGCCAAGAAAGCCGAGGAACTGGCGGAGCGCGTGCGCAAGGGCGACGCGCTTGCCGCGATCGCGGACGAGCTCGGCATGGCCGTCGAGAACAAGGCCGGCCTCCACCGCGGCGCGCAGGACCCGGTGCTGAGCCCGGCGGCCGTCGCCGCGGCCTTTGCCGGCCCGCTCGGCCATGTCGCCGCCACGCCCGGCGTCGACGGCGAAGGCCAGATCCTGCTCAAGGTGACCGAGGTGAATGCGGATGCCGCCACCGACGCACTGTCGAACGACGAGCAGCAGATCCAGGCCGTCGCCCGCACCAGCGGCGACGACATCCTCGACCAGATGGTGAGCGCGCTGCAGACGACCTACGGCGTCTCCATCAACCGGTCGCTCGCCGAGCAGAGCATCGCGCGGCGCTAGGGGGGACGCAAACCGCATGTCCGATCTGAAACCCTATATCGCCAAGGTCGCCACCGGCGCGCCGCTCGACCGCGAGGAGGCGCGCGGCGCCTTCGAGATCATCATGTCGGGGGCGGCCACGCCCTCGCAGATCGGCGGCTTCCTGATGGCGCTGCGCGTGCGCGGCGAGACCGTGGACGAGATCTACGGTGCCGTCGGTTCCATGCGCGCCCGCATGCTGCCGGTCACCGTGCCGGCCGATGCCATCGACATCGTCGGCACGGGCGGCGACGGCGCGGGCACCTACAATATCTCGACGCTCGCGGCGATCATCGTCGCGGGCGCCGGCGTACCCGTCGCCAAGCACGGCAACCGGGCGCTCAGCTCGAAGTCGGGCACGGCCGACGCCCTTTCCTGCCTCGGCGTGAAGCTCGACATCGGCCCGGCGGAGATCGCCCGCTGCGTGCACGATGCCGGGCTCGGCTTCATGTTCGCCCAGCTCCACCATTCGGCGATGAAGCATGTCGGCCCCTCGCGCGTCGAACTCGGCACGCGCACCATCTTCAACCTGCTCGGCCCGCTCTCCAATCCGGGCGGCGTCAAGCGCCAGCTCCTCGGCGTCTTCTCGCCGCAATGGCTGGTGCCGATCGCCGAGGTGATGCGCGATCTCGGCTCGGAAAGCATCTGGGTCGTGCACGGCGAGGGCCTCGACGAGATCACCACGACCGGCACGACGCAGGTCGCGGCCCTGGAGGACGGCAAGATCCGCACCTTCGAGCTGACGCCGGCCGATTTCGGCCTGCCGCAGGTCAAGCTCGACGACCTTCGCGGCGGCGACGGCCCGCACAATGCCGCCGCGCTCCTGTCCGTGCTCGGCGGCGCGCACATGCCCTACCGGGACATCTCGCTTGCCAATGCCGCCGCCTCGCTCGTGGTTGCCGGCAAGGCGCAAACGCTCGCACAGGGCATGAAGCTCGCGACCGTATCCCTCGAAAGCGGCCGCGCCCGCACCGCCCTGGAACGACTTGTCGCGGTTTCCAACGAAGGCCAGGCGGAGTAGGATTGGCCATGACCGACATCCTCAGGAAGATCGAAGCCTACAAGCTGGAAGAGATCGCCGCCGCCAAGGCGCGCGTCGCCCCGGCCGAGCTTCGCGCCCGCATCCGCGATCAGGCGCCGCCGCGCGGCTTCTTCGCAAGCCTCAGCGACCGGAAGGCCGAAGGCCGATTCGGCCTCATCGCCGAGATCAAGAAGGCGAGCCCCTCCCGCGGCCTCATCCGGCCGGATTTCGATCCGCCGGCGCTCGCCAGGGCCTATGAGGCGGGCGGGGCGGCCTGCCTCTCCGTGCTTACCGACACGCCGAGCTTCCAGGGCGCCCCGGAGTTCCTGACGGCCGCGCGCGAAGCCTGCGCCCTGCCCGCGCTGCGCAAGGACTTCATGTTCGACAGCTACCAGGTGCTGGAGGCGCGTGCCTGGGGCGCGGACTGCATCCTCCTCATCATGGCCTCGCTTGGCGACGATGCCGCGAAGATGCTGGAGGACGCCGCCTTCTCGCTCGGCATGGACGTGCTGATCGAGGTGCATGACGAGGCGGAGATGGAACGGGCGCTGAAGCTGAAATCCAAGCTCGTCGGCGTCAACAACCGGAACCTGCGCACCTTCGAGGTGGATCTCGCCGTTTCGGAAAAGCTCGCCGGCATGGTGCCGGAGGACCGGTTGCTCGTCGGCGAAAGCGGCATCTTCACCCATGCCGATTGCATGCGCCTCGGCAAGGTCGGCATTTCCACCTTCCTCGTCGGCGAAAGCCTGATGCGCAAGGACGACGTGACGGCCGCCACGCGCGAGCTCCTGACCGGCGACGCCGGCGTTCTGGCGGCGGAATGATGGCCGGGGAAAGCCTTACGCTCACCCATATCGGCGCCTCGGGCGAGGCCAACATGGTGGATGTCGGCGACAAGGCCGAGACGGTGCGCATCGCCGTCGCCGAAGGTTTCATCCGCATGGCGCCGGCCACCCTAGACCTCATCCTCAAGGGCGACGCGAAGAAGGGCGACGTGATCGGCACGGCGCGCCTTGCCGGCATCATGGCCGCCAAGCAGACGGCGAACCTCATTCCCCTCTGCCACCCGCTGATGCTGACCAAGGTGGCCGTCGACATCCGCGAGGACCACGCGCTGCCGGGCCTGCGCGTCGAGGCCATGGCGAAGCTCACCGGCCGCACCGGCGTCGAGATGGAGGCGCTGACGGCCGTCAGCGTCGCCTGCCTCACCGTCTACGACATGGCCAAGGCCGCCGACCGCGAGATGGAGATCGGCGGCGTGCGCCTGCGCGAGAAATCCGGCGGCCGCTCCGGCGATTACAAGCGCGGAGACGCCTGATGTCCCTCCTGCCCGTCGCGGACGCCCTCGACCGCCTGCTGTCCGCCGCGCAGCCGACAGTGCGGACGGAGACGGTGAGCCTGCGGGACGCCGAGGGCCGCGTGCTCGCCGCAGACCTCGCCGCCCGCCTCACCCAGCCGCCCTTCGACAATTCCGCCATGGACGGCTACGCCGTCCGCCATGCCGACATCGCCGAACTGGGCTCCATCCTCAAGGTCGTCGGCACCTCCTCCGCCGGCCATGCCTTCGAAGGCACCGCAGGTCCCGGCGAAGCCGTGCGCATCTTCACCGGCGCGCCCCTGCCCGCCTTCGCCGATACGGTCCTTCTCCAGGAGGACGCGGAA
>Ga0066256_1002046_pt1 | contig 23858 bp, 17 predicted proteins | sample ThiBio_1000_biof_FD_87107 | JGI IMG/M metagenome (GOLD analysis project Ga0066256, IMG submission 87107) | Wastewater bioreactor microbial communities from Cape Town, South Africa - Thiocy_expt_1000_biof (version 2) | ecosystem: Engineered > Bioreactor > Thiocyanate-remediating >... | reverse complement strand
GAGCCTCGCCAAGGCCGGCAGCCCCGAAATCTCGCCGGAGCAGTTCAGAAATCTGTTCACCGCCCGGCTGCAGGAGACCGGCCGCCGCTTCGGCCGTCCGCTGCCCCAGGAGCGGGCCCGCCAGTTCGGCCTCGACCGTCAGGTGCTGCAGGAGATCGTCGCCGACGCCACGCTGGACGAAACCGCGCGCCGCATGGGCCTCGGCCAGTCGGACGCAGACGTGGTTCGCGTCATCCAGAACGATCCGAGCTTCAAGGGCCTCGACGGCAAGTTCGATCATGACCGCTTCCTGCAGGTGATCCGCCAGTTCGGCTACACCGAACAGCGCTATATCGCCGAGCAGCGCCGCCGCTCGCTGCGCACCCAGCTCACCGGCACGATCGCCGCGGGCCTCGAGCCGTCGAAAACCCAGCTCGAAGCGCTGGTCCGCTTCCAGACCGAGCAGCGCTCGGCGGACTACATCCGCCTGACGGCGGCGCAGGCCGGCACCATCGACGCGCCCTCTCCCGAGGCGCTGGCGTCCTTCTTCGAGGAACGCAAGCAGCTCTTCCGCGCGCCGGAATACCGCAAGATCGCATTCCTCGCGCTGACGCCGGACGATATCGCCAAGACGATCCAGGTTTCGGACGACGACGCGAAGAAGATGTTCGAGCAGCGCAAGGAAAGCTATGCGACGCCGGAGAAGCGTCAGGTGTGCCAGATCCCGTCCCCGAACGAGGATGAAGCCAAGGCCGCGCGCGAGCGCACCGCGTCCGGCGCGTCGTCCGAGGACATCGCCAAGGGGCGCAAGCTCACCCCCGCCGACACCGATCTCGGCAATGTCGCGAAATCCTCCATCGGCGACAGCGCGCTTGCGGATGCCGCCTTCGCGCTCGCACCGGACACCGTGAGCCAGCCGGTGAAGGGCGCGCTGACCACCGCATTGCTGAAGGTCACCAAGATCGAGCCCGGCACCAATCCGAGCTATGAAAGCGTCGCGCCGAAGATCAAGCAGGAGATCGCGGTGGAGCGCGCCCGCGCCCAGTTGCAGGACCTGCACAACAAGATCGAGGACGAGCGCGGCGGCGGCGCCAACATCGCGGAAGCCGCCCAGAAGCTCGGCCTCAAGGCCACCACCATCGAAGCCATCGACCGCTCCGGCCGCGGCCTCGACGGCAAGCCGGTCGCTGGCCTGCCGCAGGGCGTCGATCTCGTCTCCCCCGCTTTCGCCAGCGATGTCGGCGTCGAGAACGAACCCGCGCAGTACAACGGCGGCGAAATCTGGTTCGACGTGCTCGGCGTCACGCCGTCGCGCGAACGGACGCTGGACGAGGTGAAGGATCAGGTCGAGGCGCGCTGGAAGGACGAACAGATCTCCAAGCGCCTGCGCGAGAAGTCCACCGAGATCGTCGGCAAGCTCGACAAGGGCGCCAAGCTCGCGGACGAAGCGGCGGCGGTTGGCGTGAAAGTCGAAACCGCCTCGCTGTTCAAGCGTGACACCGACATCAAGAGCGTGCCGGAGCGCCTTGTGCCCGCAGCGTTCCGCACGGCCAAGGACGGCAATGGCCAGGTCGACGGCGGCAACGGAAACGACTGGATCGTGTTCAAGGTTACCGACATCGTGGTGCCGCCGGTCGATCTCGCCTCCGACGACGTGAAGAAGCTGAAGGAGAATCTCCGTCAGGCCGAAATCGAGGAACAGGTCGCGGCCTACGTGACCAAGCTCGAAGCCGATGTCGGCGTCACCATCAACCAGAACGCGTTTGCCGTGGCGACCGGCGCTGCGTCGAGCCAGTAACGCCGCCGCGCTCTACGGACATGTCATGGACGATCTGAAATCCATTATCGGAAAAGTCGCCACCGGCGCGGCACTCACACGCGAGGAAGCCGCGGCGGCGTTCGACCGTGTGATGTCCGGAGAAGCGACGCCCGCGCAGATGGGCGGCCTTCTGATGGCGCTGCGCGTGCGCGGCGAGACCGTGGACGAAATCACCGGCGCGGTGTCTGCCATGCGCGCCAAGATGCTCCCCGTGAAGGCTCCGGCGGATGCCGTCGATATCGTCGGCACCGGCGGCGACGGTTCCGGCTCGGTCAACGTCTCGACCTGCGCCTCGTTCATCGTGGCGGGCGCGGGCGTGCCCGTCGCCAAGCACGGCAACCGTGCGCTGTCGTCGAAATCCGGCGCGGCGGACGCCCTCGCCGCACTCGGCGTCAACATCAACATCACGCCGGACGACGTCGGCCGCTGTATCGCGGAAGCCGGGATCGGCTTCATGTTCGCGCCAACGCATCATCCGGCGATGAAGAACGTCGGCCCGACCCGCGTCGAACTCGCGACCCGCACGATCTTCAATCTGCTCGGCCCGCTGTCCAACCCGGCCGGCGTGAAGCGGCAGATGGTCGGCGTGTTCTCCAAGCACTGGGTGCAGCCGCTGGCGCAGGTGCTGAAGAATCTCGGCTCGGAGGCGGTCTGGGTCGTTCACGGCTCCGACGGCCTCGACGAGATCACCCTCACCGGCCCGACCCATGTCGCCGCGCTGGAGAACGGCAGCATCCGCACCTTCGACGTCACGCCGGAAGACGCGGGCCTTCCGCGCGCCACCGCCGCCGAACTCAAGGGCGGCGACGCCGAAGCCAACGCGAAGGCGCTGCGTGAGGTGCTCGAAGGCAAACAGAACGCCTATCGCAATGTCGCGCTGATCAATGCCGCCGCCGCGCTCGTGGTCGCGGGCAAGGCGAAAGACCTGAAGGAAGGCGTCGCGCTCGGCACCAAGGCGCTGGACAGCGGCGCCGCCACCGAGCGGCTGACCCGCCTCGCCGCCGTCTCGAATGCTTGAGGAGCAGATCGCCTTGTCCGACATCCTCACCAAGATCGAAACCTACAAACGCGAGGAAATCGCCGCAGCCAAGCGCGCGGTCCCGCTCAGCGAGATCGAGGCCCGCGCCAAGGCCGCGCCCGCGCCGCGCGGTTTCGTCAAAGCCATCCGTGCCAAGCATGCCAACGGCGATTACGCGCTGATCGCCGAGGTCAAGAAGGCCTCGCCGTCGAAAGGCCTGATCCGCGCCGACTTCGATCCGCCATTGCTGGCGAAGGCCTATGAATCCGGCGGCGCGGCGTGTCTCTCCATTTTGACCGATACGCCGTCGTTCCAGGGTTCGCTCGCGTTCATGGTCGCCGCGCGCGCAGCCGTCTCGCTGCCGGTGCTGCGCAAGGATTTCATGTACGACACCTATCAGGTGGCGGAAGCCCGCGCCCATGGCGCGGACTGCATCCTCATCATCATGGCGGCGCTGGATGACGCCGCCGCCAAGGACATCGAGGACGCCGCCTTCGCGCACGGCATGGACGTGCTGCTGGAAGTCCACGACCGCGCCGAACTCGATCGCGCGCTGAAGCTGCGTTCGCCGTTGCTCGGCGTGAATAACCGCAACCTGCGGACCTTCGAGACCACGCTCAAGACCAGCGAGGAACTCGCGCCGTTGATTCCGAAGGATCGCATCAGCGTCGGCGAGAGCGGCATCTTCGCGCCGGAGGATCTGGCCCGCCTCACCCGCGTCGGCATGAACACCTTCCTTGTCGGCGAGAGCCTGATGCGGCAGGCGGACGTCACCGCCGCGACACGCACGCTGCTGGCGCGCGGGAACGGCACTTGAGATGGCGAAGCGAACCAAACAGCTCACCCATATCGACGCCAAGGGCGAAGCCCGCATGGTGGACGTCTCCGCGAAGGCGGACACTGAACGCCTCGCGGTGGCCGAAGGCCAGGTCATCATGACCCGCAAGACGCTCGACCTGATCGCCAAAGGCAACGCCGCCAAGGGCGACGTGCTCGGCACCGCGCGCATCGCCGGGATCATGGCGGCCAAGCGCACCTCCGAACTCATTCCGCTGTGTCATCCGCTGGCGCTGTCGAAGGTCACGCTCGACATCACGCCGGATGCCAAGCTGCCCGGCTGCCGCGTCCGCGCCACCGTCAAGGTGAAAGGCCCCACCGGCGTCGAGATGGAAGCGCTGACCGCCGTGTCGGTCGCATGTCTCACCATCTACGACATGGTGAAGGCCGTGGAGCGCGGCATCCAGATCGAGGGCATCCGCCTGGTCGAGAAGAAGGGCGGAAAGTCGGGACACTATCTCGCCGAATATTGAGGATTGCACCATGGCGCTGATGCCGGTCGCTGAAGCCTACGCCGCCGTTCTCAAGGACGCCGCGCCGCTGCCCGAAGAGACCGTGGCGCTCAATGATGCCCATCATCGCACGCTGTCCCGTGACATCGCGGCCCTCCGCACCCAGCCGCCCGACGCCATGTCGGCCATGGACGGCTATGCTGTGCGCGCATCCGACCCCGTGCTCGGCGCACGCCTGAAGGGGATCGGCGAAGTCGCCGCGGGCCGTCCGTTCACCTCATCCCTTGGCGCAAAAGAAACCGCCCGCATCTTCACCGGCGGCGTCGTTCCCGATGGCGCGGATGCGATCGTGATTCAGGAAGACACCACGCGCGATGGCGATTTCGTCGTCATCAATGAAGCCTCCACGCTCGGAAAGAACATCCGCGCCGCCGGCATCGACTTCAAGCAAGGCGACGTGCTCTTGCCGCGCGGCACGCTGCTGGCGGACCGCGCGCTGGGGCTGGCGGCGGGAATGAATCATCCGCATCTGCCGGTGCATCGCCGTCCGCGCGTGGCGATCCTCGCCACCGGCGACGAACTCGTCGCGCCGGGCGGAACGCTCGCGCCGGGCCAGATCATCTTCAGCAACGTGTTCGCGCTCACGGCTCTCGCGCGCAGCGAAGGCGCGGATGTCATCGACCTCGGCATCGCGCGCGATACGCTCGATTCCACGACGGACGGAATTCGCCGTGCGCAGGGTAGCGGCGCGGATGTTCTGGTCACCACCGGCGGCGCGTCCGTCGGCGACCACGATCTCGTTCAGGCCGCGCTGAAGGCGGAAGGCACCGACATGGCCTTCTGGAAAATCGCGCTGCGCCCCGGCAAGCCGATGATGCACGGGCGGCTGGATGCGATGCGCGTGCTCGGCCTGCCCGGCAATCCGGTGTCGTCCTACATCTGCGCCTATCTGTTTCTGGTGCCGTTGATCCGGGCGCTGTCAGGCCGCACGCACATTGATCATGTGTTCGAGCAGGCGCGGCTCGGGCGCGACCTGCCCGCCAACGATCAACGGCAGGACTATCTGCGCGCGCGGCTTGAAACAGGCGCGGAAGGACTGCCGGTGGCCACATCGGTCGGCATGCAGGACAGTTCGCTCGTGGCCAATCTGGCCGCAGCCAACGCACTGATCATCCGCCCACCTTTCGCGCCCGCCGCCCCGGCCGGATCGACCTGCACGATCCTGCGGTTGCCGAACTGAACCAGCGCCGCCTTCACCGGAAATTAATGATTGCGGAACACATATGGAACAGATAGTGTTCGTTCATGATTTGTTTCGAGTGACTCGCAGCTTCTGAGGACGCCTTCCTTCCAAGGGCCCGGAGCAGCGCATCGCTGGATAAACGGGACCGGGGACCACTCAAAATGCTGACACGCAAACAATACGAGCTTCTTCGCTTCATCAACGAGCGGCTAAAGGAAGCTGGTGTTCCGCCCTCCTTCGACGAGATGAAGGATGCGCTAGACCTGCGGTCCAAGTCCGGCATTCACCGCCTCATTACAGCGCTTGAGGAACGCGGCTTCATCCGCAGGCTCGCCAATCGCGCCCGCGCCATCGAGGTCATCAAGCTGCCTGAACTCGGCGCAAGCCCCGGCGGCGCCCGCCGCGGCTTCACCCCGAGCGTCATTGAAGGCAACCTCGGCAAGGTCCGCCCCAGCGTTTCGGCCGATCCCGATGACGATACGAGCTTCCCGGTCGCCGTGCCGGTCATGGGCCGGATCGCGGCGGGTACGCCGATCGAGGCGCTGCAGACCCGCAGCCATACCATCAGCGTGCCGCCCGACATGCTCGGCTCCGGCGAACACTACGCCCTCGAAGTGCGCGGCGACTCTATGATGGAAGCCGGGATTCTCGACGGCGACACCGTGCTGATCCAGCGCAACGAAAGCGCCGACACCGGCGACATCGTGGTGGCGCTGATCGACGAGGAAGAAGCCACGTTGAAACGCTTCCGCCGCCGGGGCGCATCCATCGCGCTGGAGCCCGCCAACGCGGCTTACGAGGTCCGCATTCTGCCGCCGAACCGCGTGCGCATTCAGGGCAAGCTGATCGGCCTGGTGCGGAAGTACTGAGCCGGGCTTAATCGTCCGGCTGCAAATCGTTTTCCGCCGGCGTCGCATCGACCGGCGGGGCGGCGATGTTTGGCCGAATGCTGGGCACGCGTGGCTCATCGTCCGGCGCGGCGGGCGACCATGGACGATCAATGCCGCGCGGCCTGATCGCCGTGACCACGTAACCATCGCCCTTCCTATACAGCGCCAGCGCGCCCTGCCGTTTCAGCAGGTCGTGATCCAGCACCATGGCCGTGCAATTCGCTGGCGGTTGTTTGAGCGTCACGATCATCGCCGCCTGCACGCAATCATCGGCGAAACCTTCCGGCTTCAGAGTTAGCGCAATCGTTGCGCCGTTGAGGGCCTGCACCACGCATCCGGCCTCATCGCACGAGACGCCCTCCGCCAGCGAGGGATCGGCAGCGGTACGCGCATCGGCATCGGCGGCGAGCCATTCGCGCGACAGGAACGTGTCCTTGGCGGTCCGCATCAGACGCAGCCGCCCATCCTTGCCCCGCACGCCGACTGCGTGTCCATCCGCCGCGACAAGAATGTCGGGCTGCGGCGTCGCCAGCGCCCATGTGGTTGCGATCACGGCAAGTCCCGCCCCTGCCCAGCGCAAAGGCGTGCGCAGCAGCGCCAGCACGATCAGGCCGAGGCTCATCGCCGCGAGCGGGCCGGTGCCGAAGGCCGCGAGCCTGCCGATGGCGCCGGGCAGCGCCGCGACCCATTGCGACACCGCGATCATCCAGCCGATGCCGACATCCATCAGCCGCCAGAACACGCCGTCGAACCCGAACGGCATCGCCAGCAGGCCGAGCAGGCCCGCGGGCATCACCAGCGCCGAGATCACAGGCATCGCCGCAAGATTGGCGAGCACGCCGTAAGGCGTCACGCGATGGAAGTGGAACGCCGCATACGGCATGGTGGCGAGGCCCGCCACCAGCGACGCCAGCGCCAGCATCGCGACCTCGCGCCCGCCCCACAGCGCGGCGCGCGCCACGCGCGAATTGTCGGGTGACGCAAACAGGTTCGGCATGCCGAGTTGCACCAGCGCGACAAGGCCCAGTGTCGCAGCAAACGACATCTGGAAGCTCGGATGCACCAGCGATTCCGGCGCGATCACCAGCACGATCATCGCCGCCACCGCCAGCGTGCGGAACGTGATCGCGCGGCGATCCACCATCACCGCGATCAGAACCACCGCCGTCATGAAGAACGAGCGTTGTGTCGCGACCTCCGCGCCGGACAGCAGCAGATAGAACAGCGCCGCAGCGAAGGCAGCCGCCGCCGACCATTTCTTGATCGGGAATGTCACTGTCAACGCCGGAAACAGCGCGAGCAGCGCACGCACCGCGAAGAACACCACGCCCGCCACCACCGCCATGTGATAGCCGGAGATCGACAGCACATGGCCAAGGCCTGAGATGAACATCGCATCGTTGACCGGCGTCGAGATCGCATCGCGGCGGCCGGTCAGCAGCGCCGTCGCAATGGCGCGGGAATCGCCGCTGAGCACGCTACGGATGCGCGCGTCGATCGCGTCGCGCATGCCCTGCATGGTCGCGGCATAGCGCAGATACGCGCCGCCGCTGCGCGGAGCCTCAATGGTCTTGATCGCGCCCATGGCGAAGCCGGACGCGCCGATGCCCTGAAAATACATATCGCGTCCGAAATCGTAACTGCCCGGACGAAGCGGTGACAACGGCGGCAACAACCGCGCTTTCAACTCAATGAAGCTGCCGACCGCAGGCGCGGTGCCCTTCTTCACCGAGAGGCGCACGCGTTCGAGTCTGGAGAAGCCCTTCAGCGTCTCCATCTCCTCGACGCGCAGCACGAAGCGGTCGGTACGCTCGCGCGCCTCGCGGGTTTCGACAAAGCCTTTCATTGCGACAGAAAACATCGGCCTCGCCAGCACGCCGTGCGCCACGCGCGCGGTCTTCAGCGTGGCTATCGCAAAGCCCGCCGCCAGCGCGGCCAGCATCATCGCAAGCGGAAAGATCGGATGCCGCCGCGCCAGAAACGCGAGAACGCACAACACGGCCGCTGCGACGGTCACGACAGACGCGACCGGTTCGCGCTCCGCTGCGAAATAGAGCGCAATCCCCGCACCGAACGCGACCGGCATCCAGAGCAGCAACCGCCCCGGTCCGGCTTCCGCACGAATCCAGCCCTGAATGTGTTCGGAGCCACGAGACCAGAGCGCAACCGCGTTGGTGCCGGTCGTTGCAACGGGCGCGGCCGCGCGCGGCGGCCAGGTGGTCACCTGCCCCTGCGTCCTCTGCCGGTCATCTTCCCGAACAGCCATCGCGCCGCCCCGCCCGCGCGCTGAAGTCCGCGAATGCTACCTGAGGCTGCATCCGCGCGACCAGCGGAACGGATCGGGAATGCGCGGCTATATCTTCAGCATTGCGGACAAGTGTCCCGGGCGCAGCGCAACACTCTTGTGGTGCGCTGCTGAACCGGGACCGCAACAGGCCTGATGCTCTCGTTCTGAAACGGTCCCGGCTCTGCGACGCAGCGCAAGCGCGCTGCATCGCGTCCGGGACAAGATTCCTCGAAAACCCTCAGCCTTCGGCTGCCACCTTGGCGTAGCTGTCGCGCAGGCCGACGGTGCGATTGAACACCAGCTTGCCTGGCATGGAATCGCGGTCGCGCACGAAGTAGCCCTGCCGCTCGAACTGCATCGGGCCTGCCTCGTTGGCGCCGGCCAGCGCAGGCTCGACCATCGCGCTCACCACCTCGAGCGAGTCCGGGTTGACCTGCGATGCGAAGTTCGCAGCGTCGGGCTGCGGCGAGGTGAACAGCAGATTGTAGAGCCGCACCTCCGCCGGAATGCCTTCGCTCGCGCTGACCCAGTGGATGGTGCCCTTGACCTTGCGGCCGTCGGGCGCGTTGCCGCCGCGCGTTTCCGGATCGTAGGTACAGCGCAGCTCGACCACCTCGCCTGCATCGTTCTTGATCACGTCCTTGCAGGTGATGAAGTAGCCATAGCGCAGCCGCACCTCGCGGCCCGGCGCGAGCCGGAAGAACTTCTTCGGCGGATTCTCCATGAAGTCGTCGTGCTCGATGTAAAGCTCGCGGGTGAACGGAATCTGCCGCACGCCCTGTGATGCATCGTCGGGATGGTTGACAGCTTCGAGATGATCGACCTGTCCTTCGGGATAGTTCTCGATCACAACTTTAAGCGGCCGCAGCACAGCCATGCGGCGCGGCGCCGATTTGTTCAGCGTCTCGCGCACCACGAAATCGAACATGCCGATGTCCACGGTGCTGTTCGCCTTGGCGACGCCGATACGCTTGATGAAATCGCGCAAGGCTTCCGCGGGCACGCCGCGGCGCTGCAGGCCGGCAAGCGTCGGCATGCGCGGATCGTCCCAGCCGGACACATGGCCGCCGCGCACAAGCTCGGTCAGCACGCGCTTGGACAGCAGCGTGTGGGTCATGTTGAGGCGCGCGAATTCATACTGATGCGGCTTCGAGGGCACCGGCAGATTGTCGATGCACCAGTCGTAGAGCGGCCGGTGATCGGAGAATTCCAGCGTGCAGATCGAATGCGTGATGTGCTCGATGGCGTCGGACTGGCCGTGCGCGAAATCGTAGCTCGGATAGATCTTCCACGCCTCGCCGGTGCGCGGATGATGCGCATGGAGAATACGATAGAGCACGGGATCGCGCAGGTTGATGTTGCCCGATCCCATATCGATCTTGGCGCGGAGCACCCGCGCGCCGTTCGGGAATTCGCCCGCGCGCATCCGCGCGAACAGGTCGAGGTTTTCCTCGACGCTGCGGTTGCGGAACGGGCTGTTCTGGCCGGCTTCGGTCAGCGTGCCCCGCGTCAGGCGGATTTCCTCCTGCGTCTGATCGTCGACATAGGCCTTGCCCGCGCGGACCAGATCCTGTGCCCAGCCGTAAAGCTGTTCAAAATAATCCGAGGCGAAGTGAAGATGCGTGCCCCAGTCGAAGCCGAGCCAGCGCACGTCGCGCTGGATCGCATCGATATATTCCTGCTCTTCCTTGGTCGGGTTGGTGTCGTCGAAACGCAGGTGGCAGCGCCCGCCGAATTCCTCTGCAATGCCGAAGTTCAGGCAGATCGACTTGGCGTGGCCGAGATGCAGATAGCCGTTCGGCTCCGGCGGAAAGCGCGTCACCACGCCCGCATGCTTGCCGGATGCAAGGTCTGCCGCGACGATGTCGCGGATGAAGTCGGCGCCTGCGTCCGAACCCGATTCGTCAGTCATTTTGGCCCTTTCCAATTGGGCTCTATGTGCCAAATCCACGCCGCCGCGCCAAGGGGCCGCTGAGTGGCGGACAATAGCCGGATGGCCAGTTCCCCAAGGCCGGAATTCGTCCTGAGACAGCCCGCCAAGGGTGTGATACACGGCCCGCCGTCACCTATCCGAGGCCCTGAAAATCCCCATCATGACCAAACCCGTCGTTACCCGTTTTGCGCCCTCTCCGACCGGCTTTCTCCATATCGGCGGCGGACGCACCGCGCTGTTCAACTGGCTCTATGCGCGCAAGCAGGGCGGCCGGATGCTGCTGCGGATCGAGGACACCGATCGCGAGCGGTCCACCGACGCGGCGATCGAGGCCATCCTCGACGGGCTCAAGTGGCTCGGCATCACATGGGACGGCGAGACGGTCTATCAGTTCACCCGGGCCGCCCGTCACCGCGAGGTGGCCGAGCAGTTGCTCGCCGCCGGCAAGGCCTACTACTGCTACGCCACGCCTCAGGAACTTGAGGAAATGCGGGCGACCGCCAAGGCCGAGGGCCGCGCCATGCGCTACGACGGCCGCTGGCGCGACCGCGATCCGTTGCAAGCCCCGGCCGGCGTCAAACCGGTGATCCGGCTGCGCGCGCCGCAGACCGGCGAAACCGTAATCGACGATCAGGTCCAGGGCCGCGTGGTCTGGCAGAACGAGAATTTCGACGATCTGGTGCTGCTGCGTTCGGACGGCACGCCCACCTACATGCTCGCGGTGGTCGTGGACGACCATGACATGGATGTGACGCATATCATCCGCGGCGACGATCATCTCATCAACGCCGCCCGCCAGAAGCACATCTACGATGCGCTGGGCTGGGACGTTCCGGTGATGGCTCACATTCCGCTGATCCACGGGCCGGACGGCTCGAAACTCTCCAAGCGCCACGGCGCGCTTGGCGTCGATGCCTACCGCGCGATGGGCTACCTGCCCGCGGCGCTGCGTAACTATCTCGTGAGGCTGGGCTGGAGCCATGGCGATCAGGAAATCTTCTCCACCGAGGAAATGATCGCGGCGTTCGACCTGCCCGCCATCGGCCGCTCGGCGGCGCGGTTCGATTTCGCCAAGCTGGAAAACCTCAACGGCCACTACATCCGCAGCGCCGATGACAAGGACCTGCTGGCGAGTTTCGAGGATGTCCTGCAGTTCGTCCCCAATGGCGCAGCCGTTCGCGATAAGTTGAACGACACCACCCGCGCGCAGTTGCTCGCCGCCATGCCGGGACTGAAGGAGCGCGCCAAGACGCTGCTCGAACTGATCGACGGCGCGCAGTTCATCTTTGCCGATCGGCCGATTGCAATGGAGCCGAAGGCGGCGGCGGTGCTGACACCGGAGACGCGGCAGTTGATCGGCAAGCTGCGCGCGGCGCTGGAAACGGTGACGCCGTGGACCGGCCCGGCCATCGAAGCCGCCATGCGCAGTTTTGCAGAGCAGAACGGACTCAAGCTCGGCGCCGTCGCCCAGCCGCTGCGGGTTGCACTGACGGGGCGGACCACTTCGCCCGGAATTTTTGACGTTCTGGCTGTTTTGGGCCGCGAAACCTGTCTGGAACGGCTCCAGGATCAGATGTTAGCGGAATAGTTACCGTTCTCCGACGCCAGGCGGCTCCAACTTTGGGGGTAGGCTGGCTATCTTGCAGCGCACACAGCAATAAGCTACCCCTTTGGACCTCACTTCTGGAACGACGTTCTCAAGGCGTTATATGATGCCGCAAGCATCACTTCTCGCCCTGCGCAACACTCACCGGGGACTTCACGATGGATGCAAAAACCAACACCAAAAAAGCCACGCTGACGGTTGAGGGGAAGACCGTCGAACTCCCCGTCCACAGCGGCACTGTCGGGCCGGACGTCATCGATATCGGCAAGCTCTATGCCCAGACCGGGATGTTCACCTACGATCCCGGCTTCACCTCCACCGCAAGCTGCGATTCCAAGATCACCTACATCGACGGCGACGCCGGTGTTCTTCAGTATCGCGGCTATCCGATTGAACAGCTCGCCGAAAAAGGCGACTTCCTCGAAACCTGCTATCTGCTGCTTTACGGCGAGCTTCCCACCGCCGCGCAGAAGAAGGACTTCGATCATCGCGTCACGAGCCACACGATGGTTCACGAGCAGATGGCGCGCTTCTTCCAGGGCTTCCGCCGCGACGCGCATCCGATGGCCGTGATGGTCGCTTCTGTCGGCGCCCTCGCCGCCTTCTATCACGACTCCACCGACATCAACGATCCGCACCAGCGGATGGTCGCCTCGATCCGGATGATCGCGAAGATCCCGACGCTGGCGGCGATGGCTTACAAGTACAACATCGGCCAGCCGTTCGTGTATCCGAAGAATTCGCTCAATTACGCGGCGAACTTCCTCAACATGTGCTTTGCCGTACCCTGCGAGGACTACAAGCTGAACCCGGTGCTCGCCGAGGCGCTGGACAAGATCTTCATCCTGCACGCCGATCATGAGCAGAACGCTTCGACCTCGACGGTCCGCATCGCAGGCTCGTCGGGCGCAAATCCGTTCGCCTGCATCGCCGCTGGCATCGCCTGCCTGTGGGGACCGGCGCACGGCGGCGCGAACGAAGCCGCTCTGCAGATGCTGGCCGAGATCGGCAGCGTCGACAAGATTCCGGAATTCATCGCCAAGGTGAAGGACAAGAACAGCAACGTCCGCCTGATGGGCTTCGGTCATCGCGTCTACAAAAACTACGATCCGCGCGCGAAGATCATGCAGCAGATGTGCCACAAGGTGCTGAAGGAAACCGGCCACGCCAACGATCCGCTGCTGCCGATCGCGCTGGAACTGGAAAAGATCGCGCTGAACGATCCGTACTTCATCGAGCGCAAGCTGTACCCGAACGTCGATTTCTACTCGGGCATCACCCTGAAGGCGATGGGCTTCCCGACCTCGATGTTCACGGTGCTGTTCGCGGTCGCCCGCACTGTCGGCTGGATCAGCCAGTGGAGCGAGATGATCCAGGACCCGCAGCAGAAGATTGGCCGCCCGCGCCAGCTCTTCTCCGGCGCCACCACCCGCGACTACGTGGACATTTCCAAGCGCAAGTAAGCTGCGCGGACAGATCAGAGACGCAAAGGCCGGTGCATCGCACCGGCCTTTTTGTTTGGGGCGACAAACATCCAACGGGACGCACGGTGGCTCCCTTTCCCCGTTCATTCACGAGGCGATGAAATCATCGCGACGACCTCTTCCGCCGCAAGCTGGCTCGGCCGCCGGCCTCCGGTGGACATGATTGCTTCGAGGCGTGCGAATGCCTCGACCTGCAGCTGCCGCATCGGCGTATCGCCGAGAACATCGCGCAGCGCCGGTGCGAGCTTTTCCGCCGTGAAATCCTGCTGCAGGAATTCCGGAATGACGTTCTCGCCGAGGATCAGATTGGTGAGAATGATCGACTTGGTCTGGATCACACGCCGCGCGATGAAAGCCTCGACCTCGGTGACGCGATAGGCCGTCACCATCGGCACGCCGGCAAGGGCGAGTTCAAGCGTCACCGTCCCTGACTTTGCAAGAGCCGCACGCGCGATCCGGAACGCCGCCTTCTTCTCCGCCTCGCTGATAATGATTTTCGGCTGCACAGGCCAGACTGCTGCGGCGGCCCGGACGCTCTCAAGCAAGCCGGGCGTTGTCGGCAGCACCGGCTCGAAGGCGACGCCCTGCTCGTGCAGCAAACGCAGCGCCTCGCCGAAGATCGCCATGTTGCGCTTGATCTCGCTGCGCCGGCTTCCCGGCAGAACGAGGAGCACCGGCGGCTCCGCCGAGCGGCGCGCCTGTTCCTGCGCATCAGGCCGCAGCGTGCCGAGGTCATCCAGCAGCGGATGGCCGACATAGACGCAAGATGGCCCGCCGAGCCTGCGATGAACCTGCGGCTCGAACGGCAGCACTGCGAGCAGCCGGTCGACATAAGCCCGCATCTTCTTTGCGCGCCCCGAACGCCAGACCCACACCGTCGGCGAGACGTAATCGACAATCGGAATAGACGGAGCGACGGCCCGCACGCGGCGCGCCACGCGATGGGTAAAATCCGGACTATCGATGATGACCAGAACGTCGGGCTTCGCTTTCACCACGGCGGCGGCGGCTTCGCGGATGCGCCGCAGAATTGTCGGCAGTCGCTTCGGAATCGCCGCAAAGCCGATGATCGACAGTTCGTCGGTCGGAAACAGCGAAGTCAGGCCCTGTTCCGCCATATGGCGCCCCCCGATCCCAAGAAGCTTTACATCGGGGCCGAGTTGCTCGCGCAGCGCGACCATCAATCCTGCGCCGAGCCGATCGCCGGATTCCTCCGCTGCGATCAGAAAGATCGTCGGCGCGGATGCTGGTCCCGTCACAGCGGCAGTCCCGTCACGAACAGGCCTTGACGGTCCGCCGTTGCGACCACCCGATCAGCATCCGCGATCAGCGCATGACCGGCGACAATGCCGATTCCCGCAAGACCCGCCGCAGCCACGCCTTCGATGGTCTTCGGCCCGAAAGTCGGCAGATCGAAACGCAGGTCCTGTTTGGTCTTGGGCGCTTTCACCAGCACGCCGCGGCCGGGTTTGGCGCGCACCCGGCCTTCGGCGCGAAGCTGCGCGATCCTTGCCAGCAGTCCGTCAGTGCCTTCGATGCCTTCGATGCCGATCACATGACCATCGATCACCACCACGGCCTGCCCCACATCGAACGGGCTGAGCGCATGCATCAGCGCGCGCGCCGTCGCGATATCGGCAAGAGATTCCGCGCCAGCAAGGGTCCGCGTGATGCTGCCTTCGGGCATCAGCAATTCAGGCGCGACATCTTGCACTCCAACAATGCGAAAGCCTTTCTGCTCGAACAGGCGGCTCACGCCCGACAGAAGGTGATCGTCACCGCCGCGAAACGCCGCCGCAAGCGCGGGAATGACGCGCAGCGTTCCGAAATCGATGCGAATATCGGACAAGGCAGGCCGCACCAGCCCGCCGATGAACACCACATCCCGGCATCCTTCCGCGCGCAGCAGCCTGGTCAGCCGGCCGACCTGACCAAGCGCGACCCAATGATGAGGGAACGCCTTGATGCGCTCCGGATCGCAAAAGCCGCGAATGGGATACAGAAAGAACTTGATGCCCCGCTTGCGCATCGAGTCCACCGCAGCGAACGGCAGGACACCGCTGCCCGCGATGATGCCAACCGTCGTCGCCGGGTTCTCGGCCATCAGCCCTCGTTGCTTGCGCTGTCCGCCGTCTTGCGGGGATTTGCCTTGGTCAGAGGCCGCTTGCCACCCGCGTCGATGAACGCGAGAATTTCCACAATCGCCGGATCGCTGCTGCCCGACGACCGCAGCTTTTCGAGCCGGGCAGCGAATTGGCCCGCACCGTGAAACAGTTCCTCGTAAAATTCGCGAACGAGTTTCAGGCGCGTGTGCGAGAAGCCGCGGCGGCGCATGCCGACGACATTCATGCCTTCGAGAAGCGCGAACTGCCCTGACGCCAGCCCGTAAGGAATGACGTCGTTCCGGATTCCCGAGCAGCCGGCGATCATCGCCTGCGCGCCGATCCGCACGAACTGATGGGCGGCCGACAAGCCGCCGAAGAAAACAAAGTCACCCACTTCGCAATGCCCGCCAAGCGTCGCGGAGTTGGCGAAGATGATGTTGTTGCCGAGAATGCAGTCATGGCCGACATGGCTGTAGGCCATGAAGTATCCGCGCGATCCGACTCGCGTGATACCGCCCCCGGATGCGGTGCCGGTGTTCATGGTCACAGACTCGCGGATGGTGCAGTTGTCGCCGATCTCGAGCTTTGTCGGCTCGCCCTTGTAGCCGGTGGACTGCGGCGCGGTCCCGAGCGAAGCAAACGGATAGATCGTGCAGTCCGAACCGATGGTGGTGTGTCCGGCGATATTGACGTGCGACAGCAGCTTGCAGTTGGCGCCGAGCTTTACGTTCGGACCGACAATGCAATACGGCCCGATCTCGGCATCGTCACCGATGATCGCACCATCCTCGATGCGCGCTGTGGGATCGATCTTGCTCATGACGTTCTGTTCGATCAGTCCGCAAGCATCGCGCCGACATCGGCCTGCGCGACGATCTCACCGTTGACCTTGGCATCGCCGTGAAACCACCACATGTCGCGCCGCCGCGTCACAAGCTTCATGTGATAGTGGATGATGTCGCCCGGTCCCGTCGGCTTGCGGAATTTGCACTTGTCGATGGTCAGGAAATACACCGCGGTCGGACGATCGGTCTCGGTGGACAGCATGCCGATCACGCCCGCAGTCTGCGCCATGCCTTCGATCATCAGCACGCCGGGATAGATCGGGCGATTGGGAAAATGTCCCTGAAACTGCGGTTCGTTGGCCGAGACGTTCTTGATGCCGATGCCGCTGAAGTCCTTGCGGATGTCGACCACGCGGTCGATCAGGAGCATGGGATAGCGATGCGGCAGCGTCTTCAGAATTTGCCCGATATCGACGGCCTCGATGGTGATTGGCGCTTGCTCGTCCATTACTTCTGTTCCTCGTCGCCCGAACCGGACGGCTTCGATTTCAATTTGGCGCTGCCCTCGCGGCCGAGGCGCTCGACCTCGAACAGCTCGCGGAAGAACTGCTTGATCGGTTTGGCGGGCGAGCCGCCCCAGCGCGCGCCGGGAGGGACCTCGCCCACGACGCTGCTGCGCGCCGCGATCTGCGCGCCCTCGCCGATCACGGCATGATCGGAAACGCCGATGCGCGCAGCCAGCACGACATTGTCGCCCAGCGTGGAGCTGCCCGCGACACCGCTCTGGCTGACCACCACGCAGTTGCGGCCAATGACGACGTTGTGGCCGATCTGGCCCAGATTGTCGATCTTGCTGCCCTCGCCGATGATGGTGTCGTTGATGGCTCCGCGGTCGATGGTCGTGCCGGCGCCGATCTCGACGCCGTTCTGAATGATCCCCCGGCCCGCCTGCGGCACCTTCAGATGGCCGCGGGCCCCCATCATGTAGCCGAACCCGTCCTGCCCGATCCGGCAACCGGGATGGATGATGACCTCATTCCCGATCAGCGCGCAGAGCACGGACGCATTGGGCCCGATGCTGCAATCCCGGCCGATCCGCACGCCCGCGCCGATCACCGCGCCGGAACCGATCACCGTTCCCGCGCCGATCTCGACATCCGGGCCGATCACGGCCAGCGGGTCGACCACCACGCCATCTTCAAGATAGGCCGAGGGGTGGACAACCGCGCCAGGCGCAACGTCGCCATTGTCGAACCAGGAGGTCGGGCGCAGCGTATCGGGATAGAGCGTGCGCATCGCCATGACGAACGCGCGATAAGGCTCCGCCGCACGCAGGACAGCCACATGGGCCGGAACGCTCGCCTCCAGACGTTCGCTGACGAAGCATGCGCCGGCGTAAGTCTGTTCGAGCTGGGCTGCGTATTTCTTGGCTTCGCAGAATGTCAGATGACGCGGCCCCGCGCGATCCAGGGAGGCCACGCCCGTAATCAACCTGGCGGCGAAGGATGCATTGGCAAGCTCGGCTCCGGTGAGCGCGGCGAGGTCTGCCAGGGTGACCGGTGACGGCCGTTAAAGGAACGCGGGCGGGTCCTTCCCACCCGCCGAGGTCAGGGACATGCACCTTCCCGCGACTCGGACGCCGGCTCGCTGAGGGAAAATGCATCCAACAAAAGAAACGAGCGGATTCCGGCCCGTGGGCCGAAATCCGCATCCTGGTCGTCCGGATCAAATCCGAACTTAGAACGATGTACCGCCGCCGAACCGGAACTGCTGTACGCGGTCATTCGCGCCCTTGGTGAGCGGAACGGCATAGTCGAAGCGCAGCGGACCGAACGGCGACTGCCAGATCAAGCCGACACCGACCGACGAGCGGACCAGACCGTCGTCGCCGACAAGGTCGATGCACTGGTTCTGAGCATTAGTCTGAGCATTCCCGTTGCAGGCAAAGCCCGTGATCGACTTCGCGCCCTGCAATTCGACCGACGCGCCCCAATACTTGGTGCCACCGAGCGCATCGCCATAACCATTATAGAACATGGTGCTGATGTCGCGCGGACCAATGCCAGCCGGTGCGAAACCGCGAACGAGGTTCGGTCCCATCTGGAAGTGATCGAGCATGCGGATGCCCTTGCCGGTATCGGTGAGCACGCCGCCCTGCAACCGCAGCACACCGACGACGTCAGCCACGACCGGCGTATACAGCTTCACGTCACCCGTGGTCTTGAGGTAGCTGACATCGCCGCCAACGCCAGCGAAATCCTGGTTCAAGGTCGCCAGAATGCCGCTCGTCGGATCCTTGTTGTTGTCGAGCGTATTGTAATTCAGCGTATAGCCGATCGCCGACGTTATGACCGCGCCGCCATTAAGCGCCTGCTTGATCGCTGACGAGACTTCGCCGTCCGCGTAACAATTGTTTCCGCCCAAAGTCGGAACAAAAGGATTTAAAGGATCACCTGAATCGGTGCTGCCACCTGCGTTCAGGTAAGCTGGCGTCGGATAATATCCCGATTTTGTCGGATCGTTCTGACAGTTCGTCAGATAGCTCGGCAGCGTGACTTCCTGCCGCGAGATCGAGTAGCGCAGCTGCAGGTTCAGGTCTTCGCGAAGCTGGAAACCCAGACGCGGGCTGAAGCCCATGGTGCTGCTGTCGTAGGCGACGTAGCTCGAAGCCAACTGCTTGCGCTGGTAGAAATCGAGACCCAGCGCCACGCGATAGCCGAGCAGATACGGCTCGACCAACGACAGCGAGTAACCCTGCACGCGCTGGCCATACTGAACCGACGCCTTTGCGAACAGACCACGGCCGAGCAGGTTGCGTTCGGAGACGCTGACTTCACCCAACAGACCGTCGGCCGTCGAATAACCGCCGGACACCGAGAAATCGCCGGTCGACTTTTCTTCCACGTCGACGTTCAGCACCACGCGGTCCGCGGACGAACCCGGCTCCGGCGTGATCTTGATCGTCTTGAAGTAATCGAGGTTTTTCAGGCGGCGCTCGGCGCGATCGACCAGCGCGCGGTTATACGCATCGCCTTCCGACACGTCGAACTCGCGACGAATGACATAGTCGCGCGTGCGGGTATTTCCGCGAATGTTGATTCGCTCGATGTAGTTGCGCGGGCCTTCATCGACCGCGAACACGATCGAAACCGTATGCGCTTCGAAATTGCGGTCGCCGCGCGGCTTCACGGTCGCGAAGGCGTAACCGCGGCGCGAGGCCTCGATGGTCATCTCCTCGACCGACTTTTCGACGGCTTCGGCGTTGTAAACCGAACCGACACTTACGCGGGACAGCGGACGGAACGAGTTACCGTCGAGCGTCGTGATGTTGGACTGGAACTCGACCGAACCGACGCGATACTGCTGACCTTCATCGATCTTGAAGCTCACGACGAATCCGCCGCGCGCCGGATCGAACTCCGTCAGCGCAGCGACGATCTGCACGTCGGCATAGCCGTTCTTGAGGTAGAAGCGCCGCAGGATGTCGCGGTCGGCCTCGACGCGATCCGGATCGTAGGTATCGTTCGAGGACAGGAAGGACAGGAAGTTGCTTTCGCGGGTCTTGATCTGGTCACGGAGGCGATAGGCCGAGAAAGCCTGATTGCCGATGAACTCGATCGACTTCACGACCGTCTTGGCGCCTTCGGTGACTTCAAAGACCAGGTCGACGCGATTGTTCGGCTGCTCGATGATCTTCGGCTCGACCTTGACGTCGAATCGGCCGTTGCGGCGATAGATCTCGGTGATGCGGGCGGTGTCGGATTGCACCTGAGCGCGGGACAAGGTTCCGCGAGCCTTCGACTGGACTTCCGCCTGAAGCTGCTCGTCCTTGACCTTCTTGTTGCCTTCGAAGGCAACCCGCCCGATCACGGGATTCTCGATCACGACGACCACGATGCGGCCGCCGGCGTTGTTGATCTTCACATCCTGGAACAGGCCAGTCTCGATCAAGGCCTTCAGGCCGTCGTCGATGCGCGCGCTATCCAGACGGCCGTTCGGGCCCGGCTTGAAGTAGGAGCGGATCGTATCGGCTTCGATACGGCGATTGCCCTCAACACCGATGGACGCCGCAGTCTGGGCAGCAGCCTGAGACGGCACAAGCGCTACCGTCGCCACAGTGGCGAGCGGCAAAGCAACCAACATCAGGGCAGCGGCGAAACCGCCCCGTAGCACTCGCATTCCAACCATCATGCGCCAGGCGCCCTTGTCATTCCAAAGCCGGTCCGTTTCGGGACCGGGAGATTCCCCATTTATTGCACCGCTTGTAGCCAATTTTACCAAACCGGCAAACGTCCTTTCGCGGCGCAATTCCAATTTCCCAACAAGACGTTGCCAATGGGCAACGCCCGCAAAAAACCTCAATCAGGACGCAGCCAGATGAAGGATGTCGTTATAGGTCGCAAACAACATCAACATCAGCACCAAAGCGAGCCCGACTCGGAAGCCGAGTTCCTGCGAACGCTCGGACAGCGGCTTCCCCCGGATCGCCTCGACAGCATAGAACAAAAGGTGTCCGCCATCGAGCAGCGGCACCGGAAACAGGTTCAGCAGCCCGATCGACACCGAGAGTACCGCGGCAAGGTGAATCAAAGCCGAAAGACCGATAGTGGCGACCTGCCCCGAGATCTGGGCGATTCGGATCGGTCCGCCCACCTGATCCGCATTTTCCCGGCCAGTGAAGACCCCGCCGATGTACGAAAGAGTGCGATCGACCACAAACCAGGTTTCCTTGACGCCGAGCCAAAGAGCGGTTGCAGGATTCACTGGTTGAGTGACGGTGTCACCCGGTCCGGTCGCCCGGGTAATCCCGAGCACCCCGATCCGGTGGGCATTGCCGAAGCTGTCCTTGATCTCACGAAGCTCCGGCGTGCCGTTCAGGGTCACGGTCTGATCGCCCCGCTTCACCGTGAAGACGAGCGGAACCCCGGCCTTGGCACTGACCAGCCGCTGCATGGTGGTAAAGCTGTCGATGGGGCTGCCGTCGATGGCCGTCACGACATCGCCCTGCTTGAAACCGGCGGCGGCAGCGGCACTGTTCTCCTGAACGACATCGACGCGCGCGCTTTGGCTGGGCTTGCCGAAGAAGGTGAACAGCGCGGCGAAGATGACAATCGCCAGCAGGAAGTTGGCGATCGGACCGGCTGCGACAATGGCCGCCCGCGGGCCGACCTTCTGGCCATGGAAGGAAACCTTGCGCTCATCTTCCGTCATCGCGTTCATGGCGTCCGCCGACGGCGTAGAGGCCTCGGACTCGTCGCCGAAGAACTTCACATAGCCGCCAAGCGGGATCGCCGACACCTTCCAGCGCGTGCCGTGCCGGTCGTTAAAGCCGAACAGTTCCGGCCCGAAACCGAGCGAAAAGGTCAGGACCTTTACCCCGGCCCAGCGGGCGACAAGGAAGTGGCCAAGCTCATGGAAGAAGACGACGATGGTGAGGACAAACAGGAATGGAACGATGTAGCCAATCAGGCCGTGGCTCAACGTATTGAAACCGTTCAGTAAAACGTCCACTCTCAATCCCTCGTCACAAGGCCGGTCGGCCTGATCCCCAACGCTCTAGGATGCCTTTAAGGCAATTTCAGGCAAGAGGCCGGCGGCTGTTTTTCGCGCACTATGGTCAACGGCGAGCGCGTCGTCGGCCGAGCCAAGCGGCATCAGATTCCCTCCCCGCACCCACGCATTCATGGTCGCCTCGACAAGCCGCGCGATGGCGCCGAACCTGATCTTCTGGCCGATGAAGGCGGCCACGGCCACTTCATTGGCCGCGTTGTAGACAGTGGTCGCGCCGTGGCCGGTGCGCAGCGCCTCATAGGCCAGCCGCAGCCCGGGAAATCGCTCGTAATCGGGCGCTTCGAACGTCAGTTGCCCGATCTTGGCGAGATCGAGCTTCGCCGCAGGCCCGACGATGCGGTCCGGCCAGCCGAGGCAGTGCGCGATCGGCGTGCGCATATCCGGCGCGCCGAGCTGCGCCATCACCGAACGGTCGGCAAACTCCACCATGCCGTGTACGATGGATTGCGGATGGACCAGCACATCGATTTCATCCGGCGACAGGGAGAACAGGTAAGACGCCTCGATCACTTCGAGGCCCTTGTTCATCATCGATGCGGAATCGATGGTGATTTTCTGTCCCATGCTCCAGTTCGGATGCTTGAGCGCCTGCGCCAGCGTCGCTTGCTCGATGTCGGCCGGAGCCCAGGTGCGGAACGGGCCGCCCGATGCCGTGATGATGACCCGCACCAGTTCGTCGCGGTTGCCGGAGGCCAGCGCTTGAAACAGCGCATTGTGCTCGGAGTCGGCCGGAAGAATGCACGCCCCTGCTTTCGCCGCCCGGTCCATGAAGAAATCGCCGGCGCATACAAGACATTCCTTGTTGGCGAGCGCGATCGCCGCGCCGCGGTCGGCTGCCGCCAGCGCCGGTTTCAGGCCCGCCGCGCCGCTGATCGCCGCCATCACCCAATCGGCAGGGCGCTGCGCAGCCTCGATGATCGCCTCTTCGCCCGCGCCATGGGCAATGCCAGTTCCGGCCAGCGCATCGCGCAATTCGCCGAGCTTGGATTCGTCGGCCAGCGCGACGTAGCGCGCGTTGAATTCCTTCGCGAGCTTGACCAGACCTTCGACATTGCCGTTCGCGGTCAGCGACTCCACCTGATAGCGCTCCGGCTGCGCGCGCAGCAGATCCATGGTGCTGTCGCCGATCGAGCCGGTCGCGCCGAGCACGGAAACGCTGCGCACGGCGGATGCCGCGGCCTTATTGTTACGCAGGGGAACACCACTCATGGAACCCCCAGACCAGGAAGCCGCGGCCGCCGCCGTCGAGGCCGCCGCGCAAAAACCCGACAACAGCAGCAAACCCGACCGCCGCGACAAACCCACCGAGCCGATCCAGCAATCCGCCGTGACCGGGAATGATCTGGCTCGAATCCTTCACGTCGAAGCGACGCTTCACGGCAGATTCGAACAGATCGCCAAGCTGCGAGACGACCGACAGCACCGCGCCGAACATGAGAAGCGGCAGCAGTTTGCCGTATCCCAGAAACGCGAAGATCGCCGCAACGATAAGACCAAGCACCAGGCCGCCGATCGCGCCCGTCCATGTCTTGTTGGGACTGACACGCGGCCAGAGCTTCGGCCCGCCGATGCTGCGCCCGGCGAAATAGCCGCCGATATCCGCGCCCCATACCACCAGCAACACGAACATCAGCGCAACAAACCCGTAGGCCGCGTCCAGCCTGACGAGAATCGTCGCGACCAGCGCAGCAGCGGCATAAACCAGCCCGCCCGCCGCCCACAAGCGCCGCTCCGCCGCAAGAACGGCGACCAGCACAGTTCCGGCCAGCAGAATCTCGAGCGCGAAGTCGATCTGCACGATCGCCAGAAAAATTCCGGCAATCACAATTGCCGACACGCCGCCTGCGAG
>Ga0066256_1002045_pt1 | contig 23861 bp, 25 predicted proteins | sample ThiBio_1000_biof_FD_87107 | JGI IMG/M metagenome (GOLD analysis project Ga0066256, IMG submission 87107) | Wastewater bioreactor microbial communities from Cape Town, South Africa - Thiocy_expt_1000_biof (version 2) | ecosystem: Engineered > Bioreactor > Thiocyanate-remediating >... | reverse complement strand
TTCTCGGCTTCGCCGCCGGCCACCAGTTCGGCTGCCTTGGCCGCGAAGGGCGGGTAGTCCGTCGACTCGTCCGAGTGGGTGCCGACGTCTTCGACTTCGTGCCCGGCCGCTTCGAGCTGTGACTTGACCGCTTCCTTCAGTTCGAATCCCGCGTGATCCGATCCCATCGCAATTTTCATGTGGCGAATCTATCCGTCGGCGGGGCGGCCCGGCAGCTCAATTAACATCGGCCCGTGCGCAAGACGACCTCGCTCACGGTTCGCGCAGCCCTCGTGGCCGTGCTCTCGACGCCGGCGCGGAGAGCGGGCGGTCCGGCGACCCGCGCCTTCCCGGCCGATCAGCCGAGTGGCGTCAGCGGCCCCTGCGGCGACCCGCAGCGGGCGAAGACCCTGCTCTGCCCGGACCGCAGGATCGGCCAGCCGTCGGAGATGTATCTGGACCGCAAGCTGATCAAGGGGCGCGCGCTGCTCCGGGCGACCAATGACATCCGCAGCCGTGGACTCGGCCCGATGGAGTTGCGAGGCCATCGCGACCGGCCGCGCTCGATGAACGTGACCCAGGCAATCAGGCGCCGCGGCGGCGGTTACGCGCTCTTTCCGACCCAGGCCCGGTTGCGCTTCTTCAACGTCGGCTACCAGTGGGGCGGCGCCTACTGGAAGGTTCGAAACCCGCTCCGGTTCGAGTTGTGGCGGATCGACGAATACGGCAAGAAGATCAAGCTGGTCCGTACCGGGCCGAAGCAGTTCTACTGCTTCCGCGACCTCGAGCAGACCTGGCCGGCCTTCCCCCGCTCGCCGGCCAACATGGTCTACCCAGCCTGCAACCAGAATCCCAGGGTTCGCAATGTCACGCTCGGCACTTCGGTCGGCTGGTCCGACATCTACCCCTCGACCTATGACCAGCAGTGGATCGACGTGACCGGCCTGCGCGGCTGTTTCGCCTACGTGCTGCACCTCGATCCGGGCAACATGCTCTTCGAGCTGAACAAGAAGAACAACTACGCCAGGCGGGTGGTCAGCCTCCCTTGGCGTGGCTACGCGCGGCGCGGCTGCTAGCGGCCGAGGGCGGCGATCAAATCGCCGCGGCTCATTCCCCCCTCGCGGAGGATCTCCCAGTTGCCGTTCTCGTCGTAGTCGGTCAGGTCGACCACGGTCGAGGGCAGCCCGGTCAGGCGACCGCCGTCGATCGCCAGGTCGACCTTCTCGCGCACCTCGGGCACCACGCCCTCGAAGACCGAGGGCGCCGGTTCGCCGCTGAGGTTGGCGCTGGTCTGGAAGAGCGGGAAGCGGACTCCGGACAGCGGGCCGTCGATCACCCGGATTCCGAGCCGGGAGCGGTCCTCGCGGCAGGCGAGCGGATAGCGGTGCCGGGGGTTGGGAACGACCAGCGTCACCGGTCCCGGCAGCAGCCGGGCCGCAGCCTCGCTCACCCGCTGGCCGAGGTCGCGGATCAGTTCCCGCATCGCCAGCGGTGAGAGGTACATGACCGCGGAAGGCTTGCCGTCGTCGCGCCCCTTGATCTCGTGGATCCGCTTCACGGCCTTCGGGTTCAGGGGATCGCAGGCGAGGCCGTAGAGCCCGTCGGCCGGGAACAGGGCGACCCCGCCCTTGCTGATGCAGCTCTCCAGGGCCTGCCGGGCGGCATCTCCCGCGTTGACGCTTGTCGCGACGACCTTCATTCCTCGATCATGTCAGGCCGGGGCCGCCGACCGACCACGACCCGGTCGATCCCGGCCAGGTCGAGCCGCACCTCGGTCTCCGGCCATCCCGCCTCGCGGAGCAGCACCGAGACTCTCTCCCCCTGGCCCTGGCCGATCTCCAGCCCGATCGTCGGCGCCCCGATCCCGTTCTCGTTCATGGCTTTCAGTACCGCGGCGATCACCTCGGTGCCGTCCGGCCCGCCGAACAGCGCCCCTTCCGGTTCCCATTGGCCGACCTCGGGCGGCAGCCCGTCCGAGTCCGGCACATAGGGCAGGTTGGCGAGGACCAGGTCGAAATCCTCCGGGCCTTCCGGCAGAGAGCCCAGCAGGAACTCGACCCGCCCGCTCAGTCCGAGTCGGGTCGCGTTGGATACCGCGGCCTCGATCGCGCCGTCGGAGACGTCAGTAGCGGTGACCCGGCACCTGGGCAGGCGGGGGGAAGGGCCCAGGGGATCCGGCCAGGACCGGCCCCCGACCCCCGGCGCGGGCCGCGGCCGCGCCCCCGGGGCCGGTCGGCCAGGGTTTCGGTTTGCGGGGGGGGGGCGAGGGCCCCGCCGGTCGACCGCCAGCTCGATCTGCCGGAAACCCTTCGAGCCGAGGATGTAGGCAACCGGCTCGCGGCGCAGCCGACGCCGCACCGCCTCCGAAAAGGCACGGGCCGCGGAGGGCTCCAGGGTCAGCCCACGGTCGGCGATCAGGTCGGCCCGGTCGACCCCGGCGATCTCCGCCAGCAGCACCTCGGCGTCGAGCCGCGGAGTCTCGATCCCGGCCGCGGTGAAGGCGTCGATCGCCGCCGTCAGCGCGTCGTTCGCGGACGCCCCGGAGGCGGCCACGGTCAGACCGCCTGGGCTTCGAGGCGCTGGCGCTTCTCTTCGGCCGCGAGCGCGTCGGTGAACTGGGAGAGGTTCCCGTTCAGGGTGCCTTCGAGGTCGTGGGCGGTCAGCTTGATCCGGTGGTCGGTGACCCGGCCTTGGGGGAAGTTGTAGGTGCGGATCTTCTCCGAACGCTCGCCGGTCCCGACCTGGGCCTTCCGCTCGGCGGCGACCGCTGCCTGCTGTTCGGCCAGCTGGCGTTCGTAGAGCCTTGCCCGCAGCACCCGCATCGCCTTGTCACGGTTCTGGAGCTGGGACTTCTCGTCCTGCATCGAGACCACGATCCCGGTCGGCTTGTGGGTGATCCGGACCGCCGAGTCGGTCGTGTTCACCGACTGGCCGCCCGGCCCGGAAGAGCGGTAGACGTCGATCTGGAGGTCGTTCTGGTCGATCTCCACTTCGACTTCCTCGGCTTCCGGCAGCACCGCCACCGTTGCGGTCGAGGTGTGGATGCGGCCCTGGGACTCGGTCTCGGGGACGCGCTGCACTCGGTGGGTGCCGCCCTCGTACTTGTAGACCGAGTATGCACCGGCACCCCGGACCTCGAAGGTCACGTCCTTGAAGCCGCCGTGCTCGGCCGCCGACTGGGACATCCCATCGCGCGGGTGGGCACGCTCGGCGGCGTGGCGGGTCAGCAGCTTGCAGCGGTCACGGGCGAACGGCGCGGCCTGGTCGCCGCCGGTGCCGGCCCGGATCTCGACGATCACGTTCTTGTCGTCGTTCGGGTCCGGTTCGACCATGGCCAGGCGGATCTCCTCTTCGAGTTCCTCGAGCCGGGCCGGAGCCTCGCGGACCACCTTCTCCAGCTCCTCGTCCTCACCCTCTTCGAGCAGCTCCCGCGCCCCCTCGAGGTCGTCGCTCAGGGTCCGGTACTCGGAGACCAGGGCGTTGGCCGGCTCCATCTGGCGGTACTCGCGGCCGACCTCGGCATAGCGCTCACGGTCCCCGATCACCTCGGGGTCGCTCATCTGCTGCTCGAGCTCGGAAAACCGCGCCTCGATCTGTTCGGCCAGCTTCTGGATCACCACCCCATTGTGACTGGATGGACCGCCTTAAGCAGAGCCGGTCCAGCTGTCCTTTCACGCGATGTCACAGAATCCGCGCTCAAGGCGTTGACTCATCGATGAACAAACGACATCTTCATGAGCCGGCATGGATTCCGACGAAGAGCTGATCGTCAGGTCGCGCCGCGACCCTGAAGCCTTCCGGGCTCTCTACGACCGCTGGTCGAAGCCGCTGTTGGCCTTCTTCTACCGCCGCACCTTCGATCCGGAGGTCTCAGCCGACCTGTTGGCCGAGACCTTCGCGGTAGCTTTCGAGCGGCGCCGCCGGTTCCGGCGAATCGGCCGTTCGGGCGCCGGCTGGCTATTCGGGATCGCCCGTCGCGAGCTTTCGCATTGGTACCGGCACCAGGAGGTCGAGCTGCGAGCGGTCCGCCGGCTCGGACTCGAAGTGCCCGAGCTGGACGACGACTCGATCGCACGAATCGAGTCTCTGGACGAAGTCGAATCTCTCCGAGCCTCTCTGGCCGATGCCCTGAAAGGGCTCTCCGTCACCGAACGGCAGGCGGTCGAACTCCGCGTGGTCGACGAGCTCGACTACGGCGAGATCGCCACCCGGCTCGACTGCAGCGAGGCCACGGCCCGCCAGAGGGTCCACCGCGGGCTGAAGCGCCTAAACCATCTGATGACCAAGGAAGCAACGCTATGAGCAACATTCGATTCCTCAACGAACTAGGAGACAACCTCGAAGCGGCGGCTCGACGCAATACCCCCGAGCCTTCGGGCCGACGCCGCAAGCGTCGCCGCCTCGCTCTTGCCCTGACCGTTGCCGTTGCGGCCATCACCGGGATCGCCGCGGCGAACATGTTCGGCGGTTCCGGCGAACTCGCCGCCAGCTCGATCGGCTGTTACGAAACCGACGACCTGGGCGGGAACGTCACCGTGCTCGATGCCGGCGGCGAGCCCCCGGTCCGGGTCTGCGAAGAAGTGCGGGCCGAGCAGGGACTGCCCTCCGAGCGGCTGGTGGCCTGCGTCCAGAACGAGACGGTAGCGGTCTTCCCTGGCACGGACTGCTCGCAGGCTGGCCTGGAACCGTTGCCTCGTGACTACGGGCAGGCGGTGGCGAAGGTCGAGCGACTCGGCCGCAGCATCAGCCGGATCGAGGCTTCGATGGACTGCTTCCCGCCCGGGACGCTCGCGGAGAAGGCCCGGGAGACGTTGAACCGCCAGGGCTGGGAAGGCTGGGAGGTCGTGATCGGGCCGAACCGCGACGGATACCCATGCGGCCAGGTCACGGCCCCGTCCGGTGACGGCTCCCGCAGCGTCGTCGGGATCCTCGACACGGTCAACTCAAAGGTGGTCGTCTCCCGCGGGCTCCCGCGATCGTTGGAGCGCGAGCTGTACGGCAAGGGCGGCGACGGAGTGGGCGGCGCGATCGCCGCCGCGATGGAGACGTCGGGCGAACGCTGCCACAGCCCGGCAAGCCTGATGCGACTCGCCCGTGACGAGTTCTCCTACCTCGACCCGAACCTGACTTCCAGGAGGCAATCGCTGCCCGAGGGAACGACCCTGGCGGGTATCCGCGGCCGCCGCTACAAGGCAGGCTGCGCGGTGATCGGCGATGTCGGCGCGCAGGTGGGGCCAAATCGGAAGACCAACTTGTCGGTCGTGATCTTCCAACGCCCGGGCAAGCCCGGGTGAAAGTTCACGCGACTATCTCGATGGGCTCCATGTAGGCGTCGTCCTCGGGCTTCTCCAGTTCGAGGACGGCGTCCAGGGCGGCGATCGCCACCTCGAGCTGGGATTCGTCGGGCTCGCGGGTGGTCAGGTTCTGCAGCATCAGGCCCGGCCACATCACGGCCCGCACCCAGGACTTCTCGCGGTTGCGGCCGGCCCACTTGATCAGCTCGTAGGCGATCCCGGCGATCAGCGGCACGCCGACGATGCGGGAGATCACCAGCCAGTACCAGGCCGGCAGGCCGAGCGGAGCGAAGACGAAGATCGCCACGACCATGACGATCAGCAGGAAGCTGGTGCCGCAGCGGGGATGGAGCCGCGAGTAGAGGGTCGCCCGGGACGGGACCAGTTCGTCCTCGGCCTCGTAACAGGAGATCGTCTTGTGCTCGGCCCCGTGGTACTCGAAGACCCGGCGCAGATCCTCCAGCCGGGAGATCATCACGATGTAGCCGATGAAGATCGCGGTGCGGACGATCCCCTCGACCAGCCAGAACAGGAACGAGGAGTCCAGCCAGTCCTTGATCAGGCTGGTCAGGCCGACCGGGATCACGAAGAAGAGCAGGATCGCGAAGGCCAGCGAGACGAAGATCGTCACGCCCCAGGCCATGCCGCCGAGTTCCTGCTCCTCCTCCCCTTCCTCGAGCTGGGCGTTGGCCGACATGCCGAGTGCCCGGAAGCCGATCTTGAGCGACTCGGCCAGGGCGACGATGCCGCGGATGACCGGCCAGCGGAGGATCCGGTTACGCCGCGCCCAGGGCTCGATCTTCTCGACCGCGGTCTCGATCTCGCCGTCCGGCTTGCGGACCGAGACCGCCCAGGTGGTGACCCCGCGCATCATCACCCCCTCGAGGACCGCCTGGCCCCCTACCGGGGCGTCACGCTTCGCTTCGAGCGGCGCCGAGATGGCACCCGGAGTCGCGGCGCCCGTCAAGGCGCCGTTCGGCGGCGTGCTGTTGCCGCCCTCCATGAGATGAAGAGTCCGGGCTTTGGGTCAGCCGCGGGCTAGTTGCCCGCGTTGGCCTTGGCGCGCTTGGCGGCGCGCCGCTGGAAGCGCTCGACCCGTCCGCCGGTGTCGACCAGCTTCTGCTTGCCGGTGTAGAAGGGGTGGCAGGCAGAGCAGAGCTCGACATGCAGGTCAGATTTGGTCGACCGCGTGTAGAACTGGTTGCCGCACGAACAATGAACGTTCGCGAGCGTGTATTCGGGATGGATATCTGCCTTCATAAGACACATTCTAGAGAAGTGGTCAAGCCAACGCGCTTCGCAAGCTGATCGAGGGGTCCGGGACGGTGGTGTCCCCCAAAAACCGTCGCTGCGCTCCTCATTCCGGAGGTTTTTGGGGAACACCCCCGACCCGAACCCTGCAGGACCGGTCAATTCAAGATGCCAGAGGCCTCCAACTTCGGCGGGTCGTGCTCAGGGGCCTCCAGGTGTGCGCTGCCGAGGAGGCAAGCGAAGGCGGTGACGGGGGCGCACTTTGGTGCGTTCCCAAGCCGTCGAGCGTCCGACGAAGGTCAGCGTGCGCCTGGTGGTTCCTGAGTGCGTTGCCCGAGCCCAAACACAAATCCCGCAATTTGCGGGATTTGTGGCAGGTTTTCCGTCCGACGGGGCGAACTAGCTTTCCATAACCCCTTCCGGAGGAGGATCGTCCGTATGGCCAGAGAGGGATTCGACCAGGCTCGCCCGCGCAGCACCAAGGCGCAGCGCTTTGCCGACGCCTTCAAGGGCTGCGACGAGTGGACCATCCCGCCGCGGAAGCCCCGATCGATGTCCAGCTCCGTGTTCGATGCCGAGAAATCGCCTTTCGATTCGAGCATCTACGGAGCCGAGATCATCGACCTGGAGTTCCGCGAAGCAGCCTGAGAACCGCTATCGGATAACAGCCACCCTGAGCCCGCGAAGCTTGAAGATCGCGGTGCCGCCGGTTGTCGCGTAGCGCAGCTGGAAGGTGTGGGTTCCGGGCGACACCGCCATCACGATCCAACCGGCCCTGACTCGGCTCGTCACGCCATTGCTGGCTCCTTTCCCGGGGGTCGAGATCCGGGTCTGGAAGTCGTTCGCCGCGCTCTGAAGGATCGCCACCGGTTTCGGTACCGAGGTCGGTTCGTACAGGTATACGCGGGCGCTGTTGTTGCCGGTGGAACGCATCGCCGCCTCGGCCTGGATCGCCACCAGGCCGCCCTCCGGCACCTGGACCTTCGCGCTCGGGCCGCCCAGGTCCACGGGAATCTTCGAGGTGGTGGACGCTTCACCCCACGCCGCCGCCTGCGAGTTCAGCCTGAGCTTCCACGGCCCGACTGCCTTGTCGTTGATCTGGGTGCTTCGAACCGCGTTCTTGTGAAGCTTGTGGGCGGTCACCGAACGGTCGGCCATCTGTTTCGTACCAACCGCCTTCGGCGCGATGTCATCGCGCTTGACCGACCACTTGCCCTTGAGGGCCGTTGCCGTGCCGCCCAGCGCCACAAAGAGCGCCAGCAGCGATAGGACCAACGCCGGCGAGGGCAGCCGTCGCCGCCGCGTGCCCGTCTCTGCCTTCCTGCCTGCTTGTTTCATCATCCCTCCCGTGGGAATTGTGAGTGTCTCCTCACACCTACCCCAGGCCGTCACGCCCAAACCCATCTCTCAGGAAGCGAACGGCACGGCAAATAAGAAGCGGCGCCGGATCTCTCCGGCGCCGCTCTGGTGATGCTGGTGTTGCCTGCTGCTTCGGCGTTCGATCCCGGCTGGCCGGTCCCTCCACCGGCCCGTCGGATCTCTCTCGATCAGGTTTCGGTGTACAGCGGGCCGTCGCCGCCTTCCGGCAGGGTCAGGCGGCCGCCCTTGGCCGTGATCGCGCCGCACTGGACGCAGTTTGAAGCGGTTACGTGGACGTCCACGACGGGCGCGTCCGACTCGAGCTGATCCTCGGGGATCTCATAGACCTGGGCCGGGCACATCGAGACCCAGGTCTGGGCGACCTCACGCGGCACCTCGTTCTGGATCCGGACGTGGTTCGGCGCGTCGTCGCGGGTCGCGTTGCCCGAGAGGAAGACCGAGGACAGCTTGTCGAAGGTGTACTCGCCATCCGGCTCCGGGTACTTCTCCCCGGCCTTGCCGATCTCCATCTTGTACGTGGCGTCGTCGTGGTTCTTCCAGTGGCCGCCCGGGAAGTGGCCCTGGGTCAGGGTCATGGTCGAGGCCATGGCGCCGCCGAAGAAGAAGCCACGGGTGAACGGCTGGCTGGCGTTACGGGTCTTGTAGAGATCCTTCTCGATGATCGAGTTGTGGACCTTCTCGTCGTAGGCGGAGAAATCGACCTGGTCCTTCTCGAGCGCGTCGACGATCGCCTCGGCGGCGTACATGCCGGCGTGCATCGCGTAGTGGACGCCCTTCAGCTCGGCCACGTTGACCATGCCGGCGTTGTCGCCCGCGATCACCATGCCGGGCACCGAGAGGCGCTTCGGCATCGACCAGTAGCCACCCTGCGGGATGGTCTTGGCACCCCAGCCGACCCGCTTGCCGCCCTTGAGGATCTTCTTCACGAAGGGATGCAGCTTGAACTGCTGCAGGGCGTCGTGGACCGAGAAGGTGGCGTCGGTGTAGTCGAGGCCGGCGACGAAGCCGATGCAGACCTTGTTGTCCTCCATCGGGTAGATGAAGGAACCACCGAACTCCTTGTACTTGGCGGCCTTGCGGAGCGGCCAGCCCATGGTGTGGATGACGGTGTCGAGCGGTTCCTCGACCTCCCAGATCTCCTTGACCCCGAGCTCGAAGCGCTGCGGGTCGAGACCGTTGATGTCGAAGTGGTCGAGCGCGGCGTAGGTCAGGTGCCCGACCACGCCTTCGGCGAGGACGGTGCCCTTGGCGATCAGGTCCATGCCCGGCTCGAAGTTGCCGAGCTCCTGGCCCTGACGGCCGCGGCCGCGGTCACCGGAGCGGATGCCCTTGACGATCTGGTCCTCGACCAGCAGCTTGTCGGCCGTGGTCTCGGTCAGGATGTAGGCGCCCATCTCCTCGGCCTTCTCGGCCAGGAAGCGGGAGAGCTTGGAGACGGAGGTGACGTAGTTGCCGTGGTTCTTGAAGTTCGGCGGCATCGGCTTGAGCGGAAGCGCGAGCTTCTCGGTCAGCAGGTAGACCGCGTCCTTGGTCACCTCGCGGTAGACCGGCCACTCGTCGCGCGGCATGTCGGGGAAGAGCTCCTCCATCGCGGAGGGGCGCATGTTGGCGCCGGACATGGCGTGGGCGCCGCAGACCTTGCCCTTTTCGACCACGGCAACGGGCACCTCGCCCAGCTTCTCCATCAGCTCGGGCTTGTCCTCGAGCAGCTGGAGGGTCTTGACCGCGGCGGCGAGGCCGGCGGGGCCACCACCGACGATCGCTACGCCTACTTCAATGCGCTCATCCTCGGGATCGGTGGGCGCGGTGATGACGCTTTCGGAATCAAAGGGGGGCGGATATTCGGAGGGCGCTACGGGCGGCATGCTCTTGGTCCTTTCGGGACGGCTCTGGTGGAGAGACGAAAAGTTCGTAAGTCAGGGTGAAAGAAGCGGGTGAAACTAAGGGCCGGGAGAGCTTTGACGCTCCCCCGGCCGGGAATTGCTGCTAGCCCTTCTTGGCCTTGATGGCCTCGGTGAGCTTGGGCATGATCTTGTTCAGGTCACCGACGATGCCGAGGTCGGAGAACTCGAAGATCGGAGCGTTCGCGTCCTTGTTGATCGCGACGATGTTCTCGGAGTTCTGCATGCCGACCTTGTGCTGGATGGCGCCGGAGACGCCGACCGCCAGGTACAGCTTCGGTGCGACCGTCTTGCCGGTCTGGCCGATCTGGGCGGCGTAGGGGTACCAGCCGGCGTCGACGACCGCGCGGGTCGCGGCGACGGCGCCGTTGTCGAAGGCACCAGCGAGTTCCTCGCAGTCCTTGAAGCCGTCGGCGGAGCCGAGGCCACGACCGCCACCGATCAGGATGTCGGCGGCTTCGATGTCCACGTCGGCGCCACGCTGCTCGCCGCGGGTGATCATCTCGGCCTTGGTCGACCACTCGGACAGCTCGACGTCGACGTCGACGACTTCGGCGGTGCCGGAACCCTCGACCACGTCGAACGCGTTGAGGCGGCCGATGATGATGCCGGGCTCGGAGACGTAGCCGACGTCGGCGATCTTCGAGTCCTGCAGGATCGGGCGCTCGGAAACGAGCTTGCCACCGTCGACCTTGACCTTGGTCACTTCCATGGTCACGCCGGCGCCGAGACGCGCGGTCAGGCCGGCGCCGATCTCGAAGCCGAGCAGGCCGCCGCCGAACAGGGCGTAGGTGTAGCCGTTGTCCTGGATGACCTTGGCCATCGCGTCGACGATCGGCTGGGCGAGGCCCTCCGGAACGTTCTTCGCGCGGTAGACCTTGGTCACGCCGTACTTGCCGAGACCGGCAGCGCCGTCGTCGGAAACGTCGCCGACCACGATCGCGGCGGCTTCGGTGCCGAGCTCACCGGCCAGCTTGGCGGCCTCGGAGAGGGCGCCGAGCGAGTTCTTGTTGAAGTTGCCCTCGTCGTCATGCAGGGCGTAAACGAGAATGCCGGCCATTTAGATCAGCTTCCTTTCCTCGAGCCACGCGACAATCTTCTCGACGGTCTCCGCGGTGTCTTCGTCTTCGATGATCTCGCCGGCTTCCTTCTGGGGCGGATCGTTCAGGGCGAGAACGGTGGTCTGCGAACCAGCTTCGCCGACCTGGCCGGCGTCGATGCCGACGTCGCCGGCGGACTTGCTGTCCAGCGGCTTCTTCTTGGCGCCCATGATGGCCTTGAGGCTCGGGTAGCGCGGCTCGTTGATCGCGTCACCGACCGAGATCACGGCCGGCAGCGCGAGGGCCACGGTGTCGTAGCCGTACTCGGCCTGACGCTCGCAGCGGATCTTGTCGCCGTCGACCTTCATGTCGATGACCTGGGTCAGCGACGGCATCTTGAGGTGGTCGGCCACGACGGCGCCGATCGTGTAGCACTCGCCGTCGTCGGACTGCTGGCCGAGCAGGACCAGGTCCGGGCTCTCGGACTCGAGCACCTTGGCCAGGGCGAGGCCGGTCGCGCAGACGTCGGAGCCGGCCAGGCTCGCGTCGGACAGGTGGACCGAACGGTCGGCGCCGAGGGCGACGGCCTTCTGCAGCGCGCGGGCCGCGGTGTCGGTGCCCATGGTCACGGCGACGATTTCGTCGACCTGGAGTTCGCCGCCTTCCTTGAGCTGCATGGCAGCTTCGATGGCGTGGGTATCAAAGGGGTTGAGAGTGTTCTCGCCGCTGCGATCGAGCCGCATGGTGCCGGGATCAATGCGCTTTTGTACCGCGGCGTCTGGCACATCTTTGACCAGGACGCAGATCTTCAACTGAAGCCTCCTTAGGGGGTCTTACGAGGGGCTCTGCCGAATTCAAGGGCGGAGAGCCGGAGATGCTGTTTGCGACGCGCAATCTTACCGAGATTGGCGGCATATTGACTGACGAGTCAATCAGAGCCAGCCGACCAGCCCGAGGGCAAGACCTAATACGAGGTTCGTCGCGGCCATGACGCCGACCACCTTGACCTGCTTGCTCGTGTTCTTGCCCATGTCGTAGACCCAGGCCGCGACCGCGAAGAAGGTGCCGTACCCAAAGATCACGATCAACGGGATGAAGGGCTTGTTCCACCACCAGTAGTCCCAGTGGAAGATCCCCAGCTCGACCAGGACGATCTCGACCAGGACGCAGAAGATCGAGAAGAAGGCGACCAGCGCGAACCGGTTGGGCATCCCGAGGATCTTCTGTTTCGGATCCTCCGGCAACTGCTTGACGAAGGCCACGCCACTGATCGCGAACAGCGGCACGATCTCGATCGAGAGCCCGATCAAGATCAGATAGCTGGTGTCTCCGGTCACCGTCCAGAGGGGAGCCCGATCCGTCAGGTGGAAGATCGCCGAGTTCACCATCTCGTTGAAGGCGTCCATCATCAGGAAGGCGATCCCGGCCAGCACGATGTCCCAGCGTCCGCGACCGACCTCGACCGCGTAGACGTAGATCACCAGGCCGAGCAGGGTGACCATCGTCCACGAGAAATTCGAGGGGTCACGGAGGATCGATTGGGCTTCCCGGACGAAGTCGGGGACCGCTGCCGTGGTGAGCAGGTCGATCATCGGCCGGTCTTGAACCCGGCGCCGGTCCGCTTTACCTTGAAGCTGTGGCTGTCAAGCCGCCCGCCCAGGCCCATCGAGCTGACCTTGACCTTGTAGGTGCCGCGGGCTAGCCGGCGAGGGTTCCAGGTGAAGGTGCCGGTCCGGGTCAGGCGGGCGGCGACCCGGCTCACCTTCTTGCCCCGCTGATTCCGGGTCTTCTTGACCACGATGCTCGCCGGGCTTTCGGTCGTCGTCTCGAAGGAGAACTTCAGGCTTTTGCCCTTTCGGCTCAGCGCGAGTGACTTGAAGGCCGGATCCTTGACCGGCAGCGTGCTGGGCTTGTTGCTGGCGTTGAAGGTCAATCCCAGGTCGTCCATGCTGAGCGAAGACGTCGTGACGGTGATCCAGGTCTTGGTGAAGTCCTTGTTGCCGAGCACGTTCTCGATGAACTCGCGGGCCTCTTCGTTCGTGGCGGCGAGCCGGCGGTTCGCCGCGGTCACGCCGATCGTGCCGTAGAGCTGGCGCGGTTCACCATCGAGGCCACGCTCACGCGGGGTCGTGCGGATCACGTCGTCGAGGAAGAGGTTGAGGTCCATGTAGTCCCCGTCGTGGAGGTACAGGCGCAGCACCGACCGGCCGAGGTAGAGATTGAAGTCGGGGATCTCAGCGGTGTAGCTGCTGCCCGAGAGCACGTAGCGGCTGTCTTCGGCCTTGACCGCACCCTTCGCGCTGGTGTCGCCCCGCGGGTTGTCGAGCGCCTTGCCGGTCACCCGGGCCTTCGGCGTGGCGACGAACTTCCAGCCGGCCGAGCCCCGGTTGAGCACGTAGAGGTCCTTCTGCCAGAAGCCGGGCACGCCCTTGGCGTTTCTACCCTCGACCCGCAGGATGCGGTGCTCGGTGCCGCGGCCGATCGTGGTGATGCTGATCCGGTTGGTGATCTTGCCGTTGATCTTCGGCTGCTGGACCCAGTGGGCGCCCGGCAGCTGGACCGCCGGATCCTCGATCCCGCGCTGGTCCTCGTACGAGTAGGAGAAGAAGAGGTTGTCGAGGCCGGCGATGTCGAAGTCCCAGAGTCGTGTGTACATGTCGCCGTGGTTGCCGATCACGAAGAGAACGGAGCCGGAAGCGGCGAGGTTGCTCAGCTTGAAGGTGCAGCGACGGGGGCCGCCGACCTCGTAGCTGCGGTCCTTGGGAAGCCACGGGTCGTTCATCGTGATGCTGGTGCGGTCCCCGCGCAGGCTGAGCACGTGGGAGCACTTGCCTTCGCCGACCGCGTGATGGTTGCCGGCCGGATCGACCCAGTACTCCGACTCGCGTGGCGAGATCACGGTCCAGGCCCAGGCCACGGCGTCGTCGGGAACCGTGTAGCCGTCGCCCTTCCAGAAGGGGAAGCCCCAGCGCGAGCTACAGTTGAACTCGGAGGGGATCTCCAGTGCCTTGTCCATCCCGAAGATCTGGCGGTCCGAGTTGATCGCAACCAGTTCGTCGTCGTCGACGTCGATCTCCTGGATGTCGCCGTCGAGGCAGTCGGGCGTCGTCACGTGCTGCCAGCTGCCGGTCTTGCCGGTGCGTTCGTAGTTGGGCTTCACGTACAGCCTGCCGCCCTTGACCGCGAAGTAGTAGTTGCGGTTCTGGCCCATCGTCGTCGAGTGGAGGTCGACCCGGGTCGGCAGGCCGCCTACGGTCGGGTTGTCACCCCTCGCCCCGGGGCCCTTGTCGGTGGGCGACCCGGCCCGGTCGGGCACCGGTGGGGGCTCCTCGTCCCCGAGGGTCCCACCGGGGAGGATCTGGCATTCCGCGGCCGCGCTGGCCACTCCCGGCAGAGCGGTGAAGGCCAGCCCGAAGGCCGCCAGCAATACCGGCAGGACCCAACCCCGCTTCATTCCTCAATCCGCCGCATCGATGCCACTGGTTATACCAGCTAGGAGGTCCAGCAGCCGATCACCGTCTTCGGCCGAACCGGCGGTGCCCGGCATCCTTTCCTTCGTCCGGGGTCGGCGGTCTTCGTAGAACTGCCCGCCGGGCGCTTCGCCGGCCGTGGCCCCGGCCAGCCATACCGCGGTGTCCGCACCCTGGTGGGCATCCCTGAGGATCGGTCCGGTCAGTCGGTGGAAACCCGGCAAGGCGGCGCTCATGCCCGGGGTCACCGCCCACCCGGGATGCATCGAGCAGAAGGTCACCCCGCCCTCCGGTTCCCGACGCTGCCACTCGTCGACCAGCATAACCTCGCCCCGCTTCGTGTGCGCGTAGAAGCTGGTCGGCCTGTATTCGCGGCCCTCCAGTTGCGGATCGCGGAAACTGAAACCGCTCGAATACATGCCGCCCGAGCTCATCACGATCACCCGGGGATTCCTTCCGTCCCGCAGCCGCGGCAAGAGCAGATCGGTCAGGAGATACGGCCCGACCAGGTTGGTCGCGAAGGTCAATTCGAACCCCTCATCCGTGTGCTCACGCTCTGATGGCATCACCCCGGCGTTGTTGATCAGCACGTCCAGCGGCTCGCCGGATCCGATGAAGCCGGCGGCGAACTCCCGGATCGCGGCGACGCTGGAGAGATCGCAGAGATGGAGTTCGGCATCGCCGCCGACCGCTGCCAAGGCCCGACGGCCCTTTTCTTCGCTCCGCGCCACCAGATGTACTTTCGCCCCGCAGCGGGCCAGGTCGATTGCGGCTGCCTCGCCCAGCCCGGAAGTGGCCCCGGTGACCATCACGCTGCGGCCCCTCAGGTCGGGCATCTGCCAGCCGTACATTCGGCGACGGGCCTCGTAGCCGATGCGGCTGAAGCCGGGCACCACCGCGAAGTCCATGGCCGCGTCCAGGGCATCGGCTGCCTTGCCCCGGAGCGGCAGCATCACCTTCTCCGGTCGGGAACGGTGCTGCGCGGGTAGCGCGCCCGGGTCTCGTCGATGAAAGCGGCCATCGCCTCAGCGGTCGGGGCGTGTTCGATCTCGATCATGTTCTCGGCGTTCGCCTCCCCTGAACGGGAGAGGTTGAAGGAACCGAGGAAGACCGTGTCGTCGACGACCGTGACCTTGGCGTGCATGAAATCCCTGACCGTCCCGGTCCCCCAGGGCACCGAGCGCTTGCCGTTGAACGGCAGGGTCTCGACCACCCGGGTCAGCAAGGGGATCTTCCACTTCGAACCGGTCGTGGCCCACTGTTCGTAGACCCGGTCGGTCTGCGGTTCGTCGAGCACCCCGGCGATGTCGAGCCCGGGCCGGGCGGCGATCTCGGCCAGCGTGCTGAGGATCGGGCCCGAGGTGAGGACCGGTGGTGTGACCCGGGCCCGCACGGTGCCCGCGCCCCCCGGGATCGGGTTGGGGTCACCGTGGCCCGAGCGCTCGACCTTGCGGGTGCTCCAGAGCGCCTCGAAGTCCCCCAGGTCCTCCCGGGCGCCCTCACCGTGGTCGATGCCCGCCAGCGCGTTCTCTTGACGGGTCCAGGAGTAGACCGACCAGTTGGCCGAGCCGGTCCAGACCGCGTTTTCGTCGCGCACCATGTACTTGTGGTGCATCAGGTCGGGGATCCCCTTGATCGGGGCCGTCTCGATCGGAAGCTCGGCCAGGATCTCCGGGTTGGTCTCGGGCGGCGGGTGGACGGCGGGCAGGAAGTTCCCGGCGTCGGGATCCTCGGGCACGTCGTTGTAGGCGAGCCGGATCTTCACCCCACGCTCCGCCGCCGCCCGGAAGGCGCCGGCCACGGTCGAACCGACGGGGTCCGGCAGCCGCACGTCGTAGAGCGCCAGGACCAGCGAGCGCTCGGCCTGGCCGATGAAGTCGACGATCCGTCCGGCCACCATCTCGGCCTGGTCGAGCCCGCCCTCGGGCCCGACGTCACGCAGGGTGAAAGTCTCGATCGAAGCCATGCGCGAACCCTACTCGGGGGCCCTTCCACGTCGAGATTGAAGTTATTCGCTCCATCTGCGAATAACTTCAATCTCGGGATCGCTGACCCTAGAGCTCGCGGTCTTTGACGCCGCTGCGGATGAACTCGACGATGTCGTCGGTCGGGGCGCCGGGGGTGAAGACGCCGGAGACGCCCATCGCCTTCAGGTCGTCGATGTCCTTGTTCGGGATCGTGCCGCCGACCGTGATGAGGACGTCGTCGATGCCTTCGGCCTCGAGCAGCTCGAGGATCTTCGGGACCAGGGTCATGTGGGCGCCGGAGAGGATCGAGACGCCGATCGCATCGGCGTCCTCCTGGATCACGGTCTCGACGATCTGCTCCGGGGTCTGGTGGAGGCCGGTGTAGATCACCTCCATACCGGAGTCGCGCAGGGCGCGGGCGATGATCTTCGCCCCCCGGTCGTGGCCGTCGAGGCCGGGTTTGGCCACGACAACGCGGATCTTGCGGTCGGTCTTCGGTTCTGCGGTGGCGGCGGTCATCTTCGGGAACCCTAGCCTGGCCTAGAAGACCGGGGTCTCCGTGTAGGTGCCGAAGACTTCCTGCATCGCCTCGATCATCTCGCCCTCGGTGGTGTGGACCCGGGCGGCGTCGAGGATCGGGTACATCAGGTTGGCCTGGCCGGCCGCGGCTTCCTTGAGCGCGGCGAGTGCGGTCTCGACCTCGGCCGAATCGCGCTTCGCCTTGGTCGCGGCGAGGCGCTCGACCTGTTTGGTCTCGAGGGCGGGGTCGATGTGAAGCAGCGGCACGTCCTCTTCCTCGGTCACGTACTGGTTGACGCCGACGATCGTGAACTCGCCGTCATCGACCCGGCGCTGGAAGTCGAAGGCCGCCTCGCCGATCTCACGCTGGGGGAAGTTCTGGCGGACCGCTTCTACCATGCCGCCGAGCTCGTCGATCTTGTCGAAGTAGGCATAGGCCTCGGCTTCCATCTCGTCGGTCAAGGACTCGACGAAGTACGAGCCGCCGAGCGGGTCGGGGGTGTTGGTCACCCCGGTCTCCTCGGCGATGATCTGCTGGGTACGCAGCGCCACCCGGACCGCTTCCTCGGTCGGCAGGGCGAGCGCCTCATCGAAGGAGTTGGTGTGCAGCGACTGGGTGCCGCCGAGCACCCCGGCCAGCGCCTCGATCGCGGTGCGGACGATGTTGTTGAGCGGCTGCTGGGCGGTCAGGGACACGCCGGCGGTCTGGGTGTGGAACCGCAGCCGCATCGACTCCGGCTTCTTCGCCCCGTAGGTCTCCTTCAGCTCGCGGGCCCAGATCCGGCGGGCAGCACGGTACTTGGCGATCTCCTCGAAGAAGTCGATGTGGGCATTGAAGAAGAAGGAAAGGCGCGGCGCGAAGGCGTCGACGTCGATGCCCCGCTCGATCGCCCTTTCCACGTACGTAAAGCCGTCCTTGAGGGTGAAGGCGAGCTCCTGGGCGGCGGTCGCCCCGGCCTCGCGGATGTGGTAGCCGGAGATCGAGATCGGATGCCAGCGCGGCATGTGCTCGGTGCAGTACTCGACCATGTCGGTGACCAGGCGCATCGCCGGCTCGACTGGGAAGCACCACTCCTTCTGGGCGATGTACTCCTTGAGGATGTCGGTCTGGATCGTGCCCGAGAGCTTCTCGGAGGAGACGCCCTGCTGCTCGCCGACCAGCACGTAGAAGGCGAGCAGGATCGCGGCCGGGGCGTTGATCGTCATCGAGGTCGAGACCTCGCCCAGCGGGATCCCCTGGAAGAGGATCTCCATGTCGTCGATCGTGTCGACCGCGACGCCTTCCCGGCCGACCTCGCCCAGCGAACGGGCGTGGTCGGAGTCGTAGCCCATCAGCGTCGGCATGTCGAAGGCGGTGGAGAGACCGGTCTGCCCGTGGTCGAGCAGGTAGTGGAAGCGTTCGTTGGTCTCCTCGACCGTGCCGAAGCCGGCGAACTGGCGCATGGTCCAGTTGCGGCCCCGGTACATCGACTCGTAGGGGCCCCGGGTGAACGGGTACTGGCCAGGCTCGCCGATCTTGACCTCGGCGTCGCCAGCCAGATCCTCCGGCCCGTAGCGGGCCTTGATCGGCTTGCCCGACATCGTCGTGAACTCTTTTTCGGCCGCCTCCTCCGCCTTGCGGGCGGCGTCGGATTTGGCGGTACCGGTGGCTGGGGTCGAAGAGGGTTCCATAAGTTAGGAAGTCAGATAGTAGGGCATCCGAGCTTTTCTGTGTAATCCTTATGTCGATGCCTTCGGTGGAAGCCACAAACGAGCAGATCGACCTGCTGCGGGAAGCCCGCCGCCAGTGGGAAGAGCACTGGGGCGAAGAGCCGGCGCCGGCCATGGCCGCGGTCACCACCCTGATGCGCGCCCAGCAGATCCTGATGGGCCACCTGAACGATCTGCTGGCGCCGTTCGACCTCACCTTCGCCCGTTACGAGGTCCTGATGCTGCTCTACTTCACCCGGGAGGGCGCGCTGCCGCTCGGCAAGATCGGCCAGCGGCTCCAGGTACACCCGACCAGCGTCACCAGCCTGATCGACCGGCTCGAACGCGACGGCTACGTGGAACGGGTCGCCCACCCCTCGGATCGGCGCACCACCCTGGCCCGGCTGACCGTGGCCGGACGGAACACGGCCGGCCAGGCGACGAAGATCCTCAACGAAGACAAGTTCGGCATGGGCAGCCTGCCCCCCGAGTCGCACGAAGAACTGGTGCTGCTGCTCGACCGGATCCGCGAAACCGGCGGCGACGCGGTCAGCCCCTGAAGCTCAGGTGCTGCGGCGGGAAAGCCATCCCCCCAGGCCACCGACCAGGAGGGCGCCGGCCACGGTGCCCCCGATCGCCAGGTTGCGGCCGAGGCGTTCGAAACGCATGACCTTCCAGCCTTCACGGCGGGCTACCTCGAGCAGCGGGGCGTCGGGGTTCACCGCGACCGCGTTGCCGACCAGCTCCAGCATCGGCAGGTCAGAGGCCGAATCGGAGTAGGCCCAGGACCCCTCGAGGTCGAGGTCTACCTGCTCGGCGATCTCCTCGATCGCGATGACCTTGCCCCGGCCGTAGACGAACGGACCGTCGAGCGCGCCCGTGTAGGCGCCTTCCTCGACCACATACCGGGTGCCGATGCCGCCGTCCATGCCGAGCACCTGGGCCAGTGACTCGACCATGTCGGAACCGGCGGCGCTGACGATGTAGGTCCGCCGGCCTTCGTCCTGGTGGCGGTGGACCTCGGCCAGCATCTCCGGATAGATCCGGGGCAGGATGCCGGCCAGCACCTCCGGCCACATGCGGGAGATCTCGTTGTAGGAAACGCCGGACAGGGTCTCCCGTGCGACCTTGAGGATCTCCCCCGTCTCGTCATCGGTCGCGCCCTTGATCCGGTAGCGCAGGTGGTCGCGACCCCAGCGCAGGATCTGGGCCCGCGAGATCAGCCCCCGCTGCCGGGCGGCCTTGGCGAACTGCATGCCGGAGGAGCCGGCCATCAGGGTCTTGTCCAGGTCGAAAAACGCTGCCGCGGTCACGAACGGGTACGTTAGCGATGGTCCGATTCAAGGGAGAAAGGCCGAGGGAGATGAAAAGAGCCGTATTCGTCGTGCTGTTGATGCTGCTGGCCGGGCCGTCGGCCGTGGCCGCGAGCCCTAGCCCGGTGAGCGACTGGATCGAGACCGGCAAGGTCGAGTTCCATGGCATGGATGGGATCTACCGTTCCCAGGGCGTCGCCAGTGATGGCTCGTCGCTGTTCTTCTCTTGGAACATCGGGCTGATCCGGACCTCGGTCGAAGATCCCTCGACCGCGATCGTCGAACGCCCACTGACGGCGATCCCCCGCGACCTGATCAACAGCGGTCACAACCACATCGGCGACATCGACGCCGCCGACGGCATCCTCTACGCCCCGATCGAGGACGGCCCCGGATACGCCGAACCCTGGGTGGTCCTCTATGACGCCAAGACGCTCGATCCGACCGGCAAGCGATACCTGCTGCCGGCCTCCCTCCAGCGGGACGGGGTGCCCTGGATCGCGGTCGACCAGCCGCGCGGCGTCGCCTACTCGATGGAGTGGAACGACACCGGCAAGCTCTTCGTCTACCGGCTGAGCGACTTCGAACTGGTCGACACCGTCACCCTCAGCGAACCGACACCGCGAATCCAGGGGGCGAAGGTCTTCCGCGGCAGCCTCTACGCCTCGCGGGACAACGGCAGCGAGAAATCGATCGTCGCGATCGATCCCGAGACCGGCCAGGTCACCCACCTCTTCGACCGCAACACCGGCGACGAGTATGAGGCGGAAGGGATCGGTTTCATCCGCCGCCCGACCGGGACGGAGATGGTCGCGACCGGGATCCGCCAAGACACCGGCCTGACCGAGATGCGGGTCTACCGGATCGGCGGCGACGTGACGGCCCCCGTGCTCGGCAGCGTCAAGTTCAGGAAGAAGAAGCTCCGGCGGGGGGCGAAAGCGGTCCTGACCGCAAAGGCTTCGGAACCCGTCACGGTCTCCGCCCGTTGGCTCAGATGCACCGGGCCGCGACGGAAGCCCTGTTCGAGGCAGAAGGCGGCCGGCAAAGCCTCGACTCTTTCGATGGACGAGGGCAACAGCCTGAATCGGTTCCCGACGGCGCGCCTCAAGCCCGGCTCCTGGCGGCTTCGCCTCACGCCCACCGACCGGGCCGACATCGTCGGGGCCAGTCGCCTGGCCACGCTCAAGGTGCTCAGGAAGCGTCGCTGAGCGCCTCGCCGATCCGGTTGGTGAACCGCTTCGGCTTGTCCGCATAAGTCCTGGCGCCGAGTTCGAGGCAGAGCTCGATCTGATGGTCCCTGGCCTCGGTGATCAGCCCTTCCAGGTGGGATCGATCCGGTTCGTCCAGACCCCGGCCGGCCAGGTCTTCGGCCAGCACGTCGAGGTCGTGAAGGTCGCCGAGCAGGTCGGCCAGCCTTTCGGCCCGTTCGCGCGTGGCCTCGAAAGCGGCCGGCAGCCGCGGCTCCAGGATCTCGAGCTGGTAGCGGAGATCCTTGGCCCGCTTGCGCCAGGCATGGAAGTCCTCGGCCGCGCTGCTCCTGCCGGCCCGTTTCATCGCCTTGCGGCCACGACGGTAGGCGCGGCCCGCGTTGCCGGCGACCTGCTCGGTCGGTCCCGGAACCTCCCGGCCACGGAACTCCCGTGCCACGCCGTCGATCGCCGCTTCGATCTCGGCCAGGCCCTCGGGGGTCAACTCGTTCCGGTGTGCGTCGGCCTCCGATTCGAGTTCGCCTCGCCACCGCCCGCTGCCGGCCGTCCGCGCCCTCGGGTCGACCGCCTTGGAGAGCGTCTCCAGCTTGACTTCCGCGTCCCGGGCTCCCGAGAGGTGGGCGGCAGCCTCGCGCCAGGCGGCGTTGGCCGCCTTGCGGCCCGAATCGGGGATTACCGCACGCAGCAGCCGTAATGCCGACCGGGCCTTCTTCAGGCTCTTGCGGGCCTCATGCACCGGTTCGGCCGGATCTTCGGCGGTGCCTGCCTGCCGGACCGCAGCCGCCGCCTGGGCTGCCCGGGCCGTGATCACCCGGCATATCCCGGCGGCCGGATCCTCGCCCGGCCGGAGCCGGAACTCGAGACCCTTGGCGGGCCTGCCCCGAAGGGCCAGGTTCTGGTTGGCCCAGGCACGGTCACCGGTCAGTTCACGGCCAAACCAGGCCGGGGGCCGGAAAGCCTCCGCCTCCTCTTCCGAGCCGAACTCGACCTCGACCACCGCGACCCCTTCCAGGTCGCCGGAGTACCGGTCCAGTTCGGCGGTCAGCCCGTCGCCGAGACCGATCTTGCGCCGGACCTTCTCGACCCGTCGGCCCGCCGTCTCCGGCCAGAGATCGTCGAAGGTGGCCCGGTCGATCTCGACTTCGTTCTCCTCGCGCGCGAGGCCGTGACCACTCTTGATGGTCAGGGTGAGTGCTTCCCCGGCCTCCCGCAGCCGCACCTCGGACTGCTCGTCGATCACCAGGTAACCCTGGGCGATGACGACCTCGGAGGCACCATCCGGCGCCCCCGAGCCATCAACCAGAAATTTGCGTTCTACCTCGGTGCCGATACTTCGAGGGTACCGGCCGAGGCGACACCTCAGACCTGAACCAAAATCGCATCGCCCTGGCCTCCTCCTGAGCAAATAGCGGCGCAGCCGAGGCCGCCGCCGCGACGCTGGAGCTCGCGCACGAGAGCGCCGACCACGCGGGCGCCGGAGGCACCGATCGGATGGCCGAGGGCGACCGCGCCGCCGTTCACGTTCATCTTGTCCTCGTCGATGCCGAGCATCTTGATCGTGTTCAGGGTGACCGAGGCGAAGGCTTCGTTGACTTCCCAGAGGTCGACGTCGGCCGGGGTCTTGCCGAGCTTCTCCAACGCGGCCTGGGCGGCGAGAGCCGGGGTCTTGGCGAGGCAGGCGTACTCGTCGCCGATCTGGCCGTAGCCGACGATGGTCGCCATCGGCTGCTTGCCGTTGGCCTGGGCCCACTCCTCGGAGGCGAGCACGAGCGCGCCGGCGCCGTCGTTGACGCCGGGGGCGTTGCCGGCGGTGTGGGTGGCGTCGTCGCCACCGACCGCGCGCAGCTTGGCCAGGCTCTCGGCAGTCGTGCCGGGGCGGATCGCCTCGTCTTGGTCGACCACGGTCTCACCCTTGCGGCCCTTGACCGTGACCGGCACGATCTCCTCGCCGAGGATGCCGGCTTCCTGTGCCTTCTGGGCCAGCTCATGGGAGCGGGCCGACCAGCGGTCCATCTCCTCGCGGGTGATCCCGACCTCGTTCGAGACGCCGGAAGCCTCGGCGATCATCTGCAGGTGGGTGAAGGGGTTGGTCAGGCCATCGTGGGTCATCGAGTCGATCGCCTTGACGTCACCCATGCGGAAGCCGGCCCGGGCGCCGGGCAGCAGGTACGGGGCGAGCGACATCGATTCCATGCCGCCGGCGACGCCGACCTCGATGTCACCGGCGCGGATCGCCTGGTCGATCAGGCCGGTCGCGCGCATGCCGGAGGCGCAAACCTTGTTCACGGTCTCCGAGGGGACTTCCTTGGGGATGCCGCCGTTGATCTGAGCCTGGCGCGAGGGGATCTGGCCCTGGCCGGCCTGGATCACCTGGCCGTAGCTGACCTGCTGGACCTGGTCGGGGGCGATGCCGGCCCGTTCGAGGGCACCGGCGATGGCGATACCGCCGAGTTCGGCCGCGTTCACGGTGGCGAGTCCACCGCCCATCTTGCCGAAGGGGGTGCGGGCAGTGCTCAGGATGACGGTGCGGGCCATGGTGCCTTTCAAGTCTCGAGGGGGAAATCGGGAAACTGCGGACGAAACGGGAACAAGGACGATACCGGGACGCACCGCGCCGCCCCCCTCTGACCGCGCCGCCCGCTGTCTAAACTCCGGCCGATGAAGGCCTACACGACCGAAGTCGCCCTGTCCGTTCTCGACGCCGACCTCGTGGCGGTCGGCCTCTACGGAGGAGAGGAGCTCTCCGAACCGCTTGGCAGCACCGCCGGCGGCGGCGACGCCAGCGCCGGCTTCTAGACGCCGGTGTTCGTGTACGCGTGCCGCCCCGACTGGGGGGAGGCACTCGGGCTC
>Ga0066256_1002044_pt1 | contig 23865 bp, 22 predicted proteins | sample ThiBio_1000_biof_FD_87107 | JGI IMG/M metagenome (GOLD analysis project Ga0066256, IMG submission 87107) | Wastewater bioreactor microbial communities from Cape Town, South Africa - Thiocy_expt_1000_biof (version 2) | ecosystem: Engineered > Bioreactor > Thiocyanate-remediating >... | reverse complement strand
GGTGATCCTGCTTCATGTCGACGAACTGCGGAATGAACGCGCCGAAGAACACCAACACCTTCGGATTGCTGAGCAGAACCAGAAAGCCCTGCAGGAAGAAGCCGCCGCGCGGCGGTGGCGGCGGCGCATCCGATGCGTTCACCACGCCCGACGATCCCATCAGCTTGATGCCGAGCCAGACCAGATAGGCCGCGCCCGCAAGGCGCACCCATTCGAACCAGTAACCCATGGTCGCCATCAGCGAGGTGAGACCCACCGCGATGATTCCGATCACGACCGCGAGCCCGGCCTGCGCGCCTGCGATGTTGGTGAGCGCGGCACGCGTGCCGTAGCGCAGGCCGTTGGCGATCACAAGCGTGACGATCGGCCCGGGCAGGATGGCCAGCGCGACACAGGCTGCGACGTAAGCGAGATAGACATTCAGCGACATGACGATTTCCTGATGCGATGCGACCGCATCAAAGAATGAGACGTTCCGGGAAAGCAAGCGGTTCACCCATTCCCTCGCTTTCGAAACGTATTTTTGATGCGCTCTTGACATGCAACCATTTGGTTGCCTATTATCCTGACCATGGACGAGGTCTTCAAGGCACTGGCGGATGGTTCACGACGCTTGCTGCTGGACCGGCTTCATGCGCGCAACGGCCAGACGTTGCTCGAACTCTGCGACGGCCTCGCCATGACACGGCAGGCCGTGACCAAGCATCTTGCGATTCTGGAAGCGGCAAACCTCGTGACCTCGCTGAAGCACGGCCGCGAAAAGCTGCACTATCTCAACCCGGTGCCGATCCATGAGATCGGCGAACGATGGATCAGGAAATTCGAGCGCAGCAAGCTCGCTGCGCTCAGTGAGTTGAAACGGAAACTGGAGAAGCGTGATGAGTAAGCCGGAATTCGTCTACACCACCTACATCAAGACCACGCCAGACAAGCTCTGGCATGCCCTGACCGACAGGGAGTTCACACACCGTTACTGGATGAACTGCACGCTGACGTCCGACTGGAAGGCCGGTTCGCGCATGACCATGGAGCGCGACGGCGAAGTGAAGAACGAATGCGTGATCCTCGAATCCGATCCGCCGCGCAAGCTGTCCTATAGCTGGGTATCGATCTTCGACGAGGACATGAAGAAGGAAAAACCTTCGCGCGTCACCTATGTGATCGAACAGCGCGGCGACATGGTGAAACTGGTCGTCACCCATGAAGGCTTCGCGGACGGCAGCAAGACCTTGCCGAGCGTGGCGATCGGATGGCCGATGGTGCTCTCCAGTCTCAAAAGTATTCTGGAAACAGGCCAGCCGCTCATTCTCGATCCCTCCAAGGACGCATGATCCGTCATGGATATCAGCAGGTTCAAGCCTTCGCTTGTCTACACCATCTACATCGCCGCCACGCCCGAACGGGTGTGGCAGGCGCTGACTTCGGCGGACGACAGCCGGCAGTATTTCTCCGGCTTCGCCGTCGAAGTTACAAGTGAAGCCGGCGGCACGTTCGTGCTGCGTGCGCCGGACGGCTCCGTCCATATCGGCGGCAAGGTCATCACCTATGCGCCGCCGCGAAAACTGGCGGTGACGTTCAACGTCAGCTGGCCCGGACTTGTCGAGGCGCTTGGCGAGACGCTCGTGACCTACGAAATCGAGCAGGCGGGCGATGCTGTCCGCCTGACCATGACGGAATCGCACGAACGCGAGATCGACGAGGACATTCTGTCGGGCGGCCGCGCTGGATGGCCGGCAATTCTCTCCAGCCTCAAGAGCGTGCTGGAGACCGGCAAGCCGCTTGTGGTGAAGATGGAGCTGCCAGTGAAAATGCTGGCGGCACTCAAGTGGCTGGGTGTGAAGGTGCCGGGGATGTGAAGATCGCAACCTACTCAGTTTGTCATACGCGGGCTTGACCTGCGTATCCATCTTGCTTTGAAAAGATGGATTGCCGGGTCAAGCCCGGCAATGACGTCTGCAGATGATGCAGTTCCTACCCCAATCCGCGCAACTCCCGCCGCAGCACCTTGCCGGTCGCCGTCATCGGCAGACTGTCCGCGAACTGGATGTGGCGCGGATATTCATGCGCGGCGAGCTGCACCTTGACGAAATCCTGAATCTCTTTCGCCAATAGATCGCTCGGCGCAAATCCCGGACGCAGCACGATCCACGCCTTGATCGCCTCGGTGCGGATCGGATCGGGAATGCCGACCACGGCGGACATCGCCACCGCCGGATGTTTCATCAGCGTGTGCTCGATCTCGGACGGGCCGATGCGATATCCCGCACTGGTGATGATGTCGTCCTCGCGGCTGACATACCAGAAGTAACCGTCGTCATCCTGCACGCCGAGATCGCCGGTGAGCAGGAAACCGCCCGCGACTTTCTTCGCGGTCGCCTCCGGGTTCTTCCAGTACTCGATCATCGTCACGGGGTTGGGCACGCGCACCCCGATGATGCCGCGCGTGTTGCGCGGCTGCGCCTCGCCTTCTTCATTGACGATCTGCACATCGAAGCCCGGCGTCCGCTTGCCCATCGAGCCGGGCCGGATCGGAAACAGCTTCGCATTGTTGCCGACCACGAGATTGCATTCGGTCTGGCCGTAAATCTCGTGCGCATCGACGCCGAACGTCGCACGCACCCAGTCGAGCAGTTCGGCGCCGAGCGACTCGCCGCCGGTGAAGATGCTGCGCAGCTTCACGCCGTCATGTTTCGCGTTTGCCTGACGCATCAGCTTCAGCGCGGTCGGCGGCAGGAACACGTTGCGCACGTTGTAATCGGCCATCAACTGCATCGCGGCCTGCGGCTCGAACTTCTTCGCGCGATAGCCGAGCATCGGTACGCCGTGATACCAGGCCGGAAACAGTGCATCGAACAGCCCGCCGATCCACGCCCAGTCCGCCGGTGTCCACATCAGGTCGCCGGACTTTGGGAAGAAGTCGTGCGCCATCTCCACATTGGGCAGATGGCCGAGCACCACGCGATGCGCATGCAGCGCGCCTTTGGGATTCCCTGTGGTGCCGGAGGTGTAGATGATGATCGCCGGATCTTCGGCGCCGGTGTCCACCGTGGCGAAATCGTTCGAAGCGTTCTCGATGGATGACCAGAACGACTTGGTCCCGGCCGGAACCTTACCGCCCGCGACATAGACGTTCTTCAGATCGGGCAGACGATCGCGAATCTTGGCCAGCTTCTCGTAGCCGCCCTCGTCGGTGATGACGGCTTTAGCACCACTGTTGGAGAGCCGGAATTCCAGCGCGTCCTCTCCGAACAGCGTGAACAGCGGCACCGAAATCATGCCGGAGCGGAACGCCGCGAGATGCGCGATCGGCAATTCGACCGACTGCGACAGAAACACCGCGACGCGATCACCGCGCACCAGGCCGTCGGCCTTGAGCACGTTGGCGAAACGCTTCGACAGGTCGGAGACCTCATCGAACGACAGCCGCCGCGCGCCGCCGTCCTCGTCGACATAGATCAGCGCGAGCTTGCCGCTGCCATCCGCATGACGGTCGCAGCAGGCGGTCGCCATGTTGAACCGCGCCGGAACATCCCAGCGGAAGGCTTTGACGAGATCGTCGTAGGTGTCGGCTTGAGGGAGCATGGCAGCGTTTCCTCTGCGGCGGATGGCCCACCGTCTTGCTTACCTCTCCCCGCTTGCGGGAAGAGGTAAGAAGAATCAACCCGTCAGCGCGGCCTTCACCAGACCGCTGGCCTTGCCGAAATCCATCTGGCCGGCGTACTTGCCCTTCAGCGCGGCGATCACCTTGCCCATGTCTTTCATGCCGGCGGCGCCGGTTTCGGAAATCACTGCGGCGATGGCAGCCTTCACTTCATCGTCGGACATCTGCTTGGGCAGATAGGCGGAGATCACCGCGATCTCCTCGCGCTCCTGCGCGGCAAGCTCGGCGCGGCCACCCTTGTCGTAAAGCTCGACCGATTCCTGACGCTGCTTGATCATCTTCTGCAGCACGCCGAGAATGTCCTCGTCCGACAGCGGCGGCTTGCCCTGCCCGCGCGCGTCAATGTCCGCGTTCTTCAGGGTCGAATTGACCATGCGCAGCGTGGAGAGCTTGCGCTCCTCCTTCGCCTTCATCGCGTCCTTGATCGCATTGTTGATGTCGTCGCGCAGCATCGGCTTCTCCTCGAAATTCCTTCGTGCAAATCGTTGCCGCTGATGTAAGGCGTTTTACGAGCCCGCACAACCAAAGCTGCTACATCTCCAGCCAGTCGAGCATGGCATCGGTCATGGCCCGCGGCTTTTCAAGCTGCGGAAGGTGACCGCAATCGGGAATTGTGACCAGCTTTGCGCCCGCGATGCCATTGGCGAGTTCGGTGGAGAACTCATTCGGAACCATGTTGTCGGTATCGCTGGTCAGCACCAGCGTCGGACACTTGATCTGCGCCAGCGTCGGACGGGAATCCGCCCGCGTCATGATCGCCTCGAGTTGCCAGACGAAGGCATCGGGGCCGACATCGTCGGCCATGTCGAACACGATCTTCCGCAAGGTCGCATCGTTCGCCCGCGACGGATGCACGAACTTTCCGAACAGGCCTTCCATCACCTTGTGATAGCCGCCCGCCTTCACCTCCGCGATCAGGCCGCGGCGGCGCTCGCTGGCTTCCGGCGTCTCCGGACGCGCCGAGGTCGAGAGCAGCGCCAGCCGTGCAATGCGCTCCGGCGCCTGCCGGAACATCTCCAGCACGATGTAGCCGCCCATCGAATGACCGGCGAGCGCAAAGCGCAGCGGCGCTTCAGCCAGAATGCGCCGCGCGATCGCCGCCATGTCGCCGCCGCGCGCATGGTTGGCGAGATGCACCGGCGCGACCCGCCACAGTTCCGGAATCTGCGGCGCATAGATCCGCGGCGAACAGGCAAGACCCGGAACGAGAACGATGGGAAGTGTATGGGGCATGAGACTTAAGCCACTCCCCGCGTGCGGCCTTCCCAATATGGCGCGCGCAGCGCCTTGCGGTCGATTTTGCCGAGGCCCGTCACCGGAATCGTCTCCACGAAATCGATGGTCTTGGGCGACCACGGCGCACCACGCCTGTCCTTCACATGGGCCTGCAATTCGGCGACGCCCGAATTCGCACCGGCCTTCAACACCACGAAGCCCTTCACCGCCTCGCCCCACTTCTCATCCGGAATTCCGATCACCGCGGCGGACGCCACCGACGGATGCGACATCAGCGCATCCTCGACCTCGCGCGGATAGATGTTGAAGCCACCGGAGATGATCATGTCCTTGGTGCGGTCGACGATATAGTAGTAGCCCTCGGAATCCTTCACCGCGACGTCACCGGTGTGCAGCCAGCCGCCGCGCAGCGTCTCCGCATTGGCATCCGGCCGCTTCCAGTACCCGTCCATCAACAGAGGCCCGCGCACGCAGATTTCGCCGGGCTCGCCGATGCCGACTTCCTTCATGTCGGCATCGAACAGCTTGACGTCCACGCCGGGACTGACGCGTCCGCAGGAGCCGAGCCGGCCCGGCTTGGTCTCGTCGTGATCGATCTTGCGCATCGAGGTGATGACCTGCGGCGCTTCGGTCTGGCCGTAAAGCTGCACGAATACCTTGCCGAAGATCTTCATGCCTTCCATCAACCGGTCCGGCGACATCGGCGCCGCGCCATAGACGATGGTTTCCAGCGACGACAGATCGTGACGCTTGCGCAGATCCTCGTTGTCGATCAGCGCATAGATCAGCGTCGGCACCAGGAAGGTCGCGTTGATCTTCTCGGACGCAACGACGCTTGCGTAAACTTCCGGCTCGAAACCCTGCACCAGCCGCATCAGTCCGCCGCGCATCATCACCGGAAACAGCGTCACGCCCGCGGCGTGACTGATCGGCGTCGCGGCGAGGAAGCGGATGGGCTGCGGCCAGTCCCAGTCCGAATAGAGCAGCAGCGTCATGGTCACCAGCGCGCGGTGCGACAGCATCACGCCCTTGGAGCGGCCGGTGGTGCCGCCGGTATAGGCGAGGAAGGCGATCTCATGCGCGCGGCTTTCATCGACCAGCGGCGCTGGCGCGGCCGTAGCGAGATCGGGCATCACATCGCGCACGCCGTCCATCGGGCCGATCGAATAGATGGTCTTCATCGACGGCACTCGCGCCTTGAGCGCAAGACCGCGCGGGCCGAATTTCGCGCCCTCGACGATCAGGAGATCGATCTCGGCGTCTTCCAGAATAAAGGCATGGTCGTCCTCCGCCGCCATCGGATGCAGCGGGGTGTAGCGCACGCCCATCACCAAAGCGGCGCAGATCGCGGCCCAGGCTTCGGCGCGGTTGCTGGCTAATATCGACAGCGCGCTGCCCTTCTTCAGGCCCAGTGAGCGGAACAGGGTGATGAAGCGGCCAATGGTGTCGCCCAGTTCCCGGTAGCTCCACCGTACTTTACCGTCGGCGATGGCAGGCTGATCGCCGAACCGGCCCACCGCATTGATAATCAGGCTGCCGATGGTTCCGCCTGAGTGAAGCTGCTGCAAATCCACTGTCGTCACTGCCGAATCCATCGATTGCGTCTCCTACACCGCCGGACCTCTTGAAAGGGCCCGTTCCGGGCGCAGCTTAGGGAGCCCGCCCGGACTGTCAAATTTGAGGGAACGCATTGTGAATCCGGCGTTTGTCCCTTTGACGCGCCGCGGCGCAGGGTCTATGTGATGCGCTCATGACCACATCAGACAATTCCTCAGCATGGCCGGACCTCAAACCGACCGCGCTTCTCGTGCTTGCCGACGGCACCGTGCTTGAAGGCTTCGGCCTCGGCGCGGAAGGCCAAGCCGTCGGTGAAGTCTGCTTCAACACGGCGATGACCGGATATGAGGAAATCCTCACCGATCCGTCCTATGCCGGGCAGCTCATCACCTTCACATTCCCGCATATCGGGAATGTCGGCACCAACGACGAAGACATCGAGACGGTGAACATGGCGGCGACGCCAGGCGCACGCGGCGTGATCCTGCGCGCGGGCATCACCGATCCGTCGAACTACCGCGCCACCCGCCATCTCGACGCATGGCTGAAGGCGCGCGGCATTGTCGGGGTCGCCGGGATCGACACCCGCGCCCTCACCGCGCTGATCCGCAGCAAGGGCATGCCGAACGCCGTGATCGCCCATGCGCGGAGCGGCAAGTTCGACCTGCACGGCCTCAAGGAAGAAGCCCGCGAGTGGCCCGGCCTCGAGGGCATGGACCTCGTGCCGATGGTGACCAGCACCCAGCGCTTCAACTGGGACGAGACGCCGTGGGAATGGGGCAAGGGCTTCGGCATCCAGGACAAGCCGGAATTCAACGTCGTCGCCATCGACTACGGCATCAAGCGCAACATCCTGCGCCTGCTCGCCGGCGAAGGCTGCAAGGTCACCGTGGTGACCGCGACGACCCCGGCCGAAGACATTCTCGCCATGAAGCCGGACGGTGTGTTCCTCTCCAACGGCCCCGGCGATCCAGCGGAAACCGGAAAATATGCCGTGCCGGTCATCAAGAAGGTGATCGACTCCGGCACACCGACCTTCGGCATTTGTCTGGGCCACCAGATGCTCGGTCTGGCGCTGGGCGGCAAGACCATGAAGATGCATCAGGGTCATCACGGCGCGAACCATCCGGTGAAGGACCTCACCACCGGCAAGGTCGAAATCACCTCGATGAATCACGGCTTCGCGGTGGACAAGGAGACGCTGCCCGCCAATGTCGAACAGACCCATATTTCGCTGTTCGACAACACCAACTGCGGCATCGCGCTGAAGGACAAGCCGGTGTTCTCGGTGCAGTATCATCCGGAAGCGTCGCCGGGGCCGCGCGACTCGCACTATCTGTTCCGGCGCTTCACCGATCTGATGCGCGAAAAGAAGCGAGCCTGAGCGAAGCCGATGGCGACCATCATTTTCGCGGACAAGACACTGCGCTACGACGGTCGCGACCTTGAGAACCGTCCGCTCGGCGGCACCGAATCCAGCGTGATCCAGTGCGCGCGCGAATTCGCGAGGCGCGGCCATCAGGTCACGGTGTATTCAAACTGCGACGCGCCGGTGATGGACCAGGGCGTAATGTGGCGGCCGCTGGATGGCAAACGGCCCGATACCTGCGATCTCTATATTGCCTGCCACCAGCCGGAGCTTCTGGGCTTCGTGCGCAAGCCGCGCCGCAACGCAATCTGGGTCATGTGGCCGGTGAACCAGCTCAAGCACTACAAGAAGTTCTGGCGGCTGTGGCTGCACCGCCCGGTGCCGGTCCTGATGAGTCTGTTTCAGGCCAAGAAATACTCGCCGGTGCTGCCGCAATACGACCCGCTATTCGTGCTGCCGCATGGTTTGCCCGACGATATTCGCGGCCACGCCCCGCTTGCGGAGGCACCGCCGCCGCGCGCGCTGTTTGCATCGCATCCGACCCGCAATCTGCGGCGTGTCGTTGACATCTGGATCAAGCATGTTCTGCCGCGCGTGCCGAACGCCATCCTCGATGTCTATGGCATCAACGCCCTCAAGGAGGGCGACGACGCCTGGAAACTGTGGGAAGGACACTTCCTGCCGCCCGGAATGACGGCGGACGTGAAAGCATCCGTGCGGGTGCATCCGCCGCAGAGCCGCGAAACACTGATCGCCGCGATGCGCGGCGCGCGCGTGATGCTCTATCCCGGCCACAAAACGGAAGCGTTCTGCCTTGCTGTTGCGGAAGCCCAGGCGCTCGGCCTGCCGGCCATCGTCTCCAACATCACCGTCATGCCCGAGCGCGTCATCGACGGATTGACGGGCTTCGTTCACGACGATGATGCTAAGTTCGGCGCGGACGCTGTGCGGCTGCTGACCGACGATGCGCTCTGGCGCAGCCAGCACGAAGCGGCGCTGCGTTATCAGCAGGGCATCACATGGTCGGAGCACGCCGGGCGGCTCGAAAGCTTTCTGTTGTCCGACCTCGAGTCGGTCTACCGCTCCGTGCTTGCGCTGCCGCCGACATAACCCGCAGAGGTCCGGTCCTTGCCCGCCTCCTCAGCCCCCCTGATCGTCAGCATCACCACCTTGCCGAGCCGGATCGCGGAGATGCGGCCAGCGCTGGAATCGCTGCTCGCCAACCGGCAGCGGCCCGATAAAATTTTCGTCCCGTTGCCGGCAATCTCGTTGCGCGAGAAATGCGGCTACACGCTTCCCGACTTTTTACGCAGTTCCGATTTTTGCGGCGACATCATCGAAGTGGTGCCCGTGGAGCGCGACTGGGGACCGGGCACGAAACTGCTCGGTGCGTTGAACCGTCTTCCCGCCGAGACCTGCCTCGTGGTCGCGGACGACGACGTGCGGTATCGCCCCGATTTCCTGCATGGTCTTGCCAGCGCACAGGCGGCGGATCACAGCGCCTCGTTCAGCTATCACACCTACATCAACGACGGCGTCACCATCGGGCAAGGCTGCGACGGCTTCAGTTTCTGGACACCCAATCTCGACGGCATCGCCGCCTTTGCCGCGACGCATGTCCAAGACACGCCCCTGCTCTTTCACGACGATCTGTGGATTTCGTTTTTCCTCGCCACCCGCGGCATCGCGATCAAGGAAATTCACCGGCCCGACGGGCAGCCGGTCTATGACATCATGCATCAGATCAATCCGCTCAACATGCTGAGCGGCGAATTCGCCCGCGGCACGATCAGGCGGCAAGGACTCCGGCGATTGCTGCGCGACGTGGACATGACGCCTTCACGGCGCCGCGAACTGACGGCTGCACGCTGGCGCGACAAGCTCTGGCACGCGCCTCTGCGCCGGATACGGCGGCATCTGGCCAAACATTCGTAGGAACAAAAAAGAACGTCCCCATCGCTGGGGACGTTCCGAAACGTGCATGCAATCGGGGTCAGGCCTCGTTGCCGCCTTCTTGGCGCGTAGCCTCGAATAGGAACCAGGTCCGCCGCTCGGTTTCATCAATGAAGTTTTCGAGGATGCTGGCGGAGGCGATATCTTCTGCGTCGTCGCAGATCTTATGCGCCTTGCGCATCGCCGCAGCGACCTTCTTGTTGTCCTCCATCAGTTCGCGCAACATCTCGCGCGGCGGCACGAACTTCTCGTCATTGTCCTTGATGGTCTGCAGCTTGGCGATCTGGCCGATCGAGCGGATGGTGTCGCCGCCGATCTTGCGGACACGCTCGGCCAGCACGTCGGTGGTGGCAAAAATCTGTTCGGAGTGCTGGTCCAGCAGCAGATGGTAGTCGCGGAAATGCCGCCCGCTGATGTGCCAGTGGAAATTCTTGGTCTTCAGGTAAAGCGCGAAGGCGTCGGCCAACAACGTGTTGAGCGCGGCTGTAACCTTAGCTACCGCCGCAGCGTCGAGGTCGGTGGGGGTATCGAGATTGGGGGAAACGCTTGACTTGGTTTTGCTCACGGTAGGACCTTCCTGCTAAGAACACGCGCATCCGGCGATGGACAGAGATCGCCAGACCCTCTAACGCATCTTACGCCCGCCGGTTCCCCGGCGGGAACCTTCATCTTGAGCGGCAAGATCTTTTCGGACCGGTCACCGGCCCCCGATCATGCCCAGTCCGGACAGGCCGATGGACGACTGGATCGATTATTACGATTCAACCCACACAATTTATGTCAGCAAGCTGCATCGCGATGTGCATTTTCGCGTGATCGCCGATGACATCCTCACCTATGTGCCTTTGCCGGATGCGGTGGTGCTGGATTATTCCTGCGGCGAAGCGCTGTCGGCGGCGCAGGTCGCCTCCGCCTGCCGGACGCTGATCCTGGCCGAGCCTGCTCCGGGAGTGCGCGGCCGGCTTTCGGCCCGTTTCGGCCCAAATCCGAAGATCGAGGTCCGCTCGCTGGACGACCTTGCGCAGCTTGCCGATGGCTCGGTTGATCTGGCGGTGATGATCTCGGTGGCACAATACATGACACCGGCCGAACTCGACCGGACCTTCGCGCTGATGCGGCGCGTCGTGAAGCCGGGCGGCACTTTCGTGCTTGGCGATATCCTGCGCCCGGATGTCGGTGCTGCCACCGACGTGATGGCCCTGCTCAGACTGGCCGCCAAAAACGGCTTTCTGACCGACGCGCTGTGGGGGCTGGCGCGCACCGCCCTGTCCGACTACTGGCAGCTCCGCCAGAGTATCGGCCTCCAGCGCTATGGCGAAGCCGAGATGCTCGCCAAACTCGAAACCGCGGGCTTCAAGGCGACCCGCGCCAAGGCCAATATCGGCTACAATCCCGCGCGCATGACCTTCGTGGCGACGCCCCGCGCCTGAGCGCTTTAAAATTCCGGCTTTTCGGGAGATATCCCGGAAAACTGCATAAAATTGCCGGTTGATCGCGGCCTTAAAGGTCTTTCACACCATCGGAATCTGGTCTAAAGACACCTCGCGCGCATGGCCATCCCAAGCGCCGGCTTTCAGGGACGCGCGGCTGCGCGCCCTTTTTTTGTGCCGAAAATACCCCGGCTCTGCCCGCGAGACCTAATGCCAAAACGTACAGACATCTCGACGATCCTCATCATCGGCGCCGGCCCCATCGTGATCGGCCAGGCCTGCGAATTCGATTACTCCGGCACCCAGGCCGTGAAGACGCTGCGCGAGGAGGGCTACCGCATCGTCCTCGTCAACTCCAATCCGGCAACCATCATGACGGACCCGGAGCTGGCGGACGCGACCTATATCGAGCCGATCACGCCGGAAATCGTCGCCAAGATCATCGAGAAGGAGCGCTACGTGAAGCCAGGCGGCTTCGCGCTGCTGCCGACCATGGGCGGACAGACCGCACTGAACTGCGCGCTGAGCCTGCGCCAGCAGGGCACGCTGGAGAAATTCGACGTCGAGATGATCGGCGCCACCGCCGAGGCCATCGACAAGGCGGAAGACCGCCAGCTGTTCCGCGAGGCCATGACCAAGATCGGGCTCGAGACGCCGAAGTCGCGGCTCGCCAACGCCTCCGCGCTGAAGAAGCAATATCGCGACCAGCATCAGGCAGAGAAAGCAAAGCTCTCCGGCGAGGCGCTTGCCGAACACGAGCGGCAGTGGGTGCTGCATGAAGGCGACCGCCGCAAGCGCTATCAGGAATACGCGCTCGGCCAGGCCATGATGGCGCTGTCCGAGATCGGCCTGCCCGCGATCATCCGCCCGTCCTTTACCATGGGCGGCACCGGCGGCGGCATCGCCTACAACCGCGAGGAATTCCTCGACATCATCGAGCGCGGCCTTGATGCTTCTCCAACCAACGAAGTGCTGATCGAAGAGTCGGTGCTCGGCTGGAAAGAGTACGAGATGGAGGTTGTCCGCGACAAGAAGGACAACTGCATCATTGTCTGCTCGATCGAAAACCTCGATCCGATGGGCGTGCACACCGGCGACTCCATCACCGTCGCGCCGGCGCTGACGCTGACCGACAAGGAATACCAGATCATGCGCGACGCCTCGCTGGCGGTGCTGCGCGAGATCGGCGTCGAAACCGGCGGCTCAAACGTGCAGTTCGGCGTCAATCCGGCCGACGGCCGCATGGTCGTCATTGAGATGAATCCGCGCGTATCGCGCTCGTCCGCATTGGCCTCGAAAGCCACAGGCTTTCCGATCGCCAAGGTCGCGGCCAAGCTCGCGGTCGGCTACACGCTGGACGAAATCGCCAACGACATTACCGGCGGCGCAACGCCCGCGTCGTTCGAGCCGACCATCGATTACGTGGTCACCAAGATTCCACGTTTCGCCTTCGAGAAATTCCCCGGCGCATCCACCACACTGACCACGTCGATGAAGTCGGTCGGCGAGGTGATGGCTATCGGCCGCACCTTCCAGGAGTCCCTGCAAAAGGCGCTGCGCGGGCTTGAAACCGGACTGACCGGCCTCGACGAAATCGACATCGAAGGTCTCGGTCAGGATGACGACAAGAACGCGATCCGCGCCGCGCTCGGCACACCGACGCCGAACCGTATCCTGCAGGTTGCGCAGGCGATGCGCCTCGGCTGGTCCGACGAAGAAATTTTCACCTCGTGCAAGATCGACCCGTGGTTCCTCGCCGAAATGCGCGGCATCGTGGAGATGGAGCAGAAGGTGCGCGAGCACGGCCTGCCCGGCAATGCGCACGGCATGCGCACGTTGAAGGCGATGGGCTTCTCCGACGCACGCCTCGCCGTGCTGTCCGGCAAGAGCGAAGCCGAAGTGAAGGCCGCGCGCCGCGCGCTGAACGTGCGCCCGGTGTTCAAGCGCATCGATACCTGCGCCGCGGAATTCGCGTCCCCGACCGCGTACATGTATTCGACCTACGAAGCACCGTTCGCGGGCCAGGCCGCCGACGAAAGCGCGCCTTCGGATGCCAATAAGGTCATCATCCTCGGCGGCGGTCCGAACCGCATCGGCCAGGGCATCGAGTTCGACTACTGCTGCTGCCACGCCTGTTTCGCGCTGCATGACGCGGGTTACGAGACCATCATGGTCAACTGTAATCCCGAAACGGTTTCGACCGACTACGACACCGCGGACCGTCTCTACTTCGAGCCGCTGACCGGCGAAGACGTGCTGGAAATCATCGATACCGAGCGCAGCAACGGCAAGCTGCATGGCGTGATCGTGCAGTTCGGCGGCCAGACTCCGCTCAAGCTCGCGCGCGCGCTCGAAGAGGCCGACGTGCCGATCCTCGGCACCTCGCCCGACGCCATCGACCTTGCCGAAGATCGCGATCGCTTCAAGCGCATCCTCGACAAGCTGCGCCTCAAGCAGCCGAAGAACGGCATTGCCTATTCGGTCGAGCAGGCGCGCCTTGTGGCGCACGATCTCGGCCTGCCGCTGGTGGTGCGTCCGTCCTATGTGCTCGGCGGCCGCGCCATGCAGATCATCCGCGAGGAATCGCAACTCGGCGACTATCTGCTTGGCACGCTTCCAGAGCTGGTGCCCGCCGACGTCAAGGCGCGCTATCCGAACGACAAGACCGGCCAGATCAACACCGTGCTCGGCAAGAATCCGCTGCTGTTCGACCGCTATCTGTCCGACGCCACTGAAGTCGACGTCGACTGCCTGTGCGACGGCACCGATACGTTCGTCGTCGGCATCATGGAGCATATCGAGGAAGCCGGCATTCACTCCGGCGATAGCGCCTGTTCGCTGCCGCCCTACTCGCTCGATCCGGCGATGATCGCCGAACTCGAACGCCAGACCCGCGAACTCGCGCTCGGCCTCGACGTGGTCGGCCTGATGAACGTGCAGTACGCGATCAAGGACGGCGAGATCTACGTGCTCGAAGTCAATCCACGCGCCTCGCGCACGGTGCCGTTCGTCGCCAAGGTGGTCGGCATTCCGGTTGCCAAGATCGCCGCGCGCATCATGGCAGGCGAGAAGCTCGCATCGTTCGGCCTGAAGCCGAAGATGCTCGGCCATGTCGGCGTCAAGGAATCAGTCTTCCCGTTCGCGCGCTTCCCCGGCGTCGACACCGTGCTCGGCCCGGAGATGAAGTCCACCGGCGAGATCATGGGCATCGACCGCTCGTTCGCGGTCGCCTTCGCCAAGAGCCAGCTCGGCGGCGGCACGCGGGTGCCGCGCAAGGGGACAGTGTTCGTGTCGGTGCGCGAGGACGACAAGGTCCGCATTCTCGACGCCGTGAAGCAGCTCTCGTCGCTCGGCTTCAAGGTGATCGCCACCTCGGGAACGCAGCGCTTCCTGGTCGAGAACGGCGTGCCCGCCGAGAAGATCAACAAGGTGCTGGAAGGCCGTCCGCATATCGTGGACGCCATCACCAACGGCGAGATCCAGTTGGTGTTCAATACCACCGAAGGACCGCAGGCGCTGGCCGACAGCCGCTCGCTGCGGCGTGCTGCCCTCTTGCATAAAGTGCCGTATTACACCACTCTTTCGGGGGCGCTGGCCGCCGCACAGGGCATCCGGGCCTATATCGGCGGGGATCTCGAAGTTCAGACCCTGCAAGGTTACTTCCCCGATCTCTAAATTGTTTGGCCGGGGCTCCGCAGCCGGTGTGCTATAAGCGGAATGAGCGGCAGGAACTCGCCTGCCGCGGCGATGTTCTTTTTTGTTCCCACAAGGCCGGTCGCCCACGGGATCGCAAGGAAATGTTTCGCGACCGCGGCCTCCCCGCGTCACGGAATTCAAGGACGACGAAATGGTTGAAAAGATACCGCTGACCCAGAGTGGCTACACTGCTCTGGAAGAGGAATTGAAGCAGCGCCAGTCGGTGGAGCGGCCGCGCATCGTGGAAGCGATCGCCGAAGCGCGCTCCCATGGCGATCTGTCGGAAAATGCCGAGTACCATGCCGCGAAGGAAGCGCAGTCGCACAACGAGGGCCGCATCGCCGAACTCGAGGACAAGATCGCGCGCGCCGACATCATCGATGTTTCGAAACTGTCCGGCGACACCATCAAGTTCGGCGCGACCGTCACGCTGATCGACGAGGACACCGAGAAGAAAGCCGTCTGGCAGATCGTCGGCGAATCCGAAGCCGACGCCAAGAAGGGCCGCATCTCGATCACGTCGCCGCTGGCGCGCGCGCTGATTGGCAAGAAGAAGGGCACCTCCGTCGAGGTGGTCGCACCGGGCGGCGCCAAGGCCTATGAGATCGCCAAGGTGGACTGGAAGTAAGCCGTCTGCACTTTGGATCTGGAAGCAATGCGTCGAGAATGGCCGGGACTTCCCGGCCATTTGCTTTATGATCGACGCTATCCGGAATGGATGTTGAGCCATGCGACTTCACGTCATCGTAGCGATCACGGCGATCCTGCTCGCGGCCGGCGGCGCATTCGCCGCCGAAATCGACATTCCGCCGCCACCCCGGCCGAAGGACCTGTCTGTTCATGTCAACCAGCCGAACTGCAGCCAATGGACCGACGACTGCGTGACCTGCATGCGCGGAGTCGATGGCGCAGCTCCGGTCTGCTCCAACATCGGCGTTGCCTGCCAGCCGAAACCGATCCGCTGCCTCGCCGCGGACACGCCCGGTGAAGCGCAAAAGCCGCAAGACCCTGCGGCGAAGTAACTCCGCGGTCTCATCCCTGAGACCAGGGCGCACGCGTAACACTTGCCTTCTCAGAATTATTCCAGCCAAACCCACGAAATCGTCACCGGTCAGCGGGCGCGGCAGACTTTCGATTCCCCGGCGAGCGGGATAACAAGGTGCGTGGAGTCAAACAGGGGGTAGCCATGGATTTCAGATTTCTCGAACCGTACCGGCCGCAGCTTCTCAGCCTGCTGCGCATCGTGACCGGCCTGCTGCTGTTTCAGTACGGCGTCGCCAAGCTTTTCAAGTTTCCGGTGCTGCCGTATTTCGCCAACATCCCGCCGCTTATCGTGACCGCGGGCACGCTTGAACTCATTCTCGGCGCGCTGCTGATCCTCGGCCTGTTCACCCGGCTGACCGCCTTCATCCTGTCCGGCGAAATGGCGTTCGCCTATTTCCTCGGCCACATGTTCAAGACCGGCACACCCGTCTGGCATCCGCTGAACAACGGCGGCACCGCCGCGATCCTGTTCTGCTTCGTGTGCCTGTACCTCGCGAGTGCGGGGCCGGGACCATGGAGCATCGACGCCTCGCGCGGCAAGGCCTGACTGCCGAAGGCCTGACGGCTACTTGAGGAAGAAGATCAGCGTCAAAACCGCGCCGACGGTCACCACCGCGGCGCGGATTATTTTTTCCGGCACCAAGCGCGCGAGAGTCACGCCGTAATAGCCGCCCAGCGCCGACGATGCGATCGTGACCAGCGCCTGCGGCCAGTGCACAAGACCGCCCGCGATCAGCAAACCCGCGGACACCACCTGGATCAGGAACGCCACGAGAATCTTGGTGGCGTTGGCCTTGTGAAAATCGCCGCTTTCGATGATCGCCAGCGCCGCCAGCATCATGATGCCGACACCGGCACCGAAGAATCCGCCATAGATCGAAACAACGCTCATCACAACATAGGCGACGACCTTTGCGCCGCCATGCGAGCCTTGCGAAAACGGCGCGACGAACGCACGCAACTGCGCGCTGAAGGCGAACAGCAGTGTCGCGAGCAGCAGCAACCACGGCACCAGCGGGCGAAAGCCCTTGTCGCCGAGCCAGATCAGCAGGACAGCACCGACACCGCCGCCGATCAGTCCGATGATCGAAAACGGAATCATGTCACGAAAATAAGTGCGGACCTCCGAGCGGTAGGCGGCAACGCTGGCGAGATTGGCGGGCGTCAGCGCCACCGCACTCGTGGCGTTGGCATCGAGCGTCGGCAGGCCGCTGAAAACCAGCGCGGCGAAGGTCAGAAACGTGCCGCCCCCGGCAATGGCGTTCACCGTACCCGCGGCAAAGCCAGCCGCGGCCAGCACGGCAATCTGTAGCAAAGTCAACGTCGGCCCCCTTACGCAATGGGCGCGAGGGAAGCGCCCGGCACAAGGCTTTTAGAAGGTTGTCGCGCGCAGGAAAACGTCCACCATCGCGTGGGGCGCTATGCGCGAACGCAGGACGGACAGCAACTCAGCCCTGCGGGACTTTCAATTCCAGCGGCACGTCCGGCGCATTCTTGGAATTGTGCAGCACGAGCGAGGTGCGCACGTTGCGCACATGCGGCGCAGCGGTGAGATGCGAGACGAAGTTCTGGAAGGTCGCCATGTCCGGCGCGACGCATTTCAGGATGAAGTCCACTTCGCCCGACAGCATCCAGCATTCGCGCACCAGGGGCTCGTCGCGCACGAACTCTTCAAACGCGCGAAGGTCTGCATCGGCCTGGCTGGACAGATGGACCGAGGCGAACACGGTAACGTCGAAGCCGAGCGATGGCGGATCGAGCAATCCGCGGTAGCCGCGGATGTAACCCTCCTCCTCCAGCGTCCGGACCCGGCGCAGGCACGGCGGCGGCGAAATGCCGACACGCTTGGCTAACTCCACGTTGGTGATCCGGCCATCTGCCTGAATTTCAGAGAGAATCTTCAGATCGATGTCATCAAGGCTCTTTGTCACGTGTCTTCCGATCCTGGTAGCCGGGTGCTTTTCGGCCGATTCCGGCACAGTTCTAACGACCTGCCGATGATCGCGCAATTTTATTTCGTCATTGTGCTAGGTCACGCCGAGCTGGGGAAAATTGCAGGATATGGGTTGCATATCTTGCATAGCTCACAGGAAAGCCTACATTTGGGAACGGCGTTTTCGGCGCCTCGGCGAGACCTTTGCAGGCATTTCCTGCCTCTTCGCTGATCACTCCATGCCACGAAATTCCAGAGGGTCGCGCGATGGCCGCTCCTATCCATGCCAAGGTCGTTATCATCGGATCGGGTCCTGCCGGCTATACCGCCGCGATTTACGCCGCCCGCGCGATGCTCGAGCCGATCCTGATTCAGGGGATTCAGCCGGGCGGCCAGCTCACCATCACCACCGACGTCGAGAACTTTCCCGGATTTGCCGATGTCATCCAGGGCCCCTGGCTGATGGAGCAGATGGAAAAGCAGGCGGCGCATGTCGGCACCAAAATCGTCACCGACCATGTCAACAAGCTCGAACTCGGCCAGCGCCCGTTCCGCATCGCGACCGACAGCGGCGATGTCTATCTCGCCGACGCCGTGATCCTGGCGACTGGCGCGCAGGCGCGCTGGCTCGGCCTTCCGTCCGAAGAGAAGTTCAAGGGCTTCGGCGTCTCGGCCTGCGCGACCTGCGACGGCTTCTTCTATCGCAACAAGGACGTGTTCGTGATCGGCGGCGGCAACACCGCTGTCGAGGAAGCGCTGTTCCTCACCAACTTCGCATCCTCGGTGACGCTGGTGCATCGCCGCGACAGCCTGCGCGCGGAGCGCATCCTGCAGGATCGCCTGTTCAAGCATCCCAAGATCAAGGTGATCTGGGATAGCGCGATCGACGAAATTCGCGGCGACGAAAATCCGTCCAAGGTCACGCACATCCGCCTGAAGAACGTGAAGACGGGCGCGGTGGCCGAATATCCGACCGACGGCGTGTTCATCGCCATCGGCCACGCACCGGCGACCGAACTGATCGCGGGGCAACTGAAACTGAAGCCGTCCGGCTATGTGGAGATTGCTCCGCACTCCACCGCAACGTCGGTGCCCGGCGTGTTCGCTGCCGGCGACGTCGCGGACGAGACCTATCGTCAGGCGGTCACGGCCGCTGGGCTCGGCTGCATGGCGGCACTGGAAGCGGAACGTTTCCTTGCCCACAGCGCCACAGAGCGCGCCGCGGCGGAATGAAACATGCCAAGAACACGCGATGGATTGAGCGATATGGATTGGGACAAGCTGAAGGTTTTTCATGCCGCGGCGGAGGCTGGCAGCTTTACCCATGCGGGTGAGCAGCTTGGCCTCTCGCAATCTGCGGTGTCGCGGCAGGTCAGCGCACTGGAACAGGAACTCGCGGTGTCGCTGTTTCACCGCCACGCCCGCGGCCTGATCCTCACCGAGCAGGGCGACCTGCTGTTTCGCACCGCCCACGACGTCTTCATGCAGTTGCAGGCGGCACGCGCCAAACTCACCGACAGCCGCGAGCGGCCGAGCGGGGACCTCAAGGTCACAACGACGCCGGGCGTCGGCATCAATTGGCTGATTCCCCGTCTCGGCGAGTTCACCGCGCTGTATCCCGACATCCGTATTTCGCTGATCGTGACCGACGAAGAACTCGACTTGTCTATGCGCGAGGCCGACGTCGCGATCCGCACCCGCCAGCCGACCCAGCCGGACCTGATCCAGCGCAAGCTGTTCTCGATGGGCTTTCACGCCTATTGCTCGCCGGAATACATCAAGCGCCATGGCACGCCTCGCACGCTGGATGAACTGGACGCGCACCGCATCATCATCCTCAGCGACCAGAATGTTCCCCAGCATCTGCAGAACCGGAACTGGCTGGTCGAGGCCGGACGCAACGGTTCCGGCCCGCGCGAACCGACATTCCGGGTCAACAACATCTTGGGCCTAGTGCGGGCCTGCCAGCAGGGCCTCGGCATCGCAGCGCTGCCGGACTATCTGATCGAGGATACCAACACGCTGGTGCAGCTGTTCGGCGAATCGGATTCAATTCAATTGGATACATATTTTGTTTATCCGGAAGAACTGAAGTCGGTGGCGCGCGTCCAGGCGTTCCGTGATTTCATTGTGAGCAAAGCGCAGCGCTGGCCGGGCTAAAGGCAAAATCCGGTTCAAACAGCCGTTTGAGCATCCCGCTTCCGGCATGACTGACATTCCGGGATCGGCGTTGTCCGCATGGGAGTTCGGGGCCCATACTTCACCTACACTGAATGAGCACGCTGCTTATTGTCCCCCTCCTCCAGCGGCGCGCGTGTTCGGTTATCCCTCTTGGAAGGTGATTGTGTCGGCCTCACGTGGCCAAAAACTAAACAGGCCGGGCTTCTCAGCCCGGCCTTTTTTCTTGATCAATCAGTCAGTGGCGCAACCTTGCGCGCGACAGCCGCAATGCATTGCCGATCACACTGACCGACGACAGCGCCATTGCCGCCGCGCCCAGCATCGGCGACAGCAGGATGCCGAACACCGGATAAAGCACGCCAGCAGCCACCGGAATGCCCGCCGCGTTGTAGAGGAACGCGAAGGCGAGGTTCTGCCGAATGTTGCGCATGGTCGCCTGCGACAGGCGGCGCGCTTCCACCAGCCCCATCAGGTCGCCGCGCAGCAACGTAATGCCGGCGCTCTCGATGGCCACATCCGTGCCGCTGCCCATGGCGATGCCGACATCGGCGGCGGCCAGCGCTGGCGCATCGTTGATGCCGTCGCCCGCCATCGCCACTACGCGGCCCTCGCCGCGCAGCTTTGAGACGACATCGCTTTTGCGCTCGGGCAACACGTCGGCTTCAACCTCCGTGATGTCGAGGGTCTTCGCCACTGCCTGCGCCGTCGTCCGGTTGTCGCCTGTCAGCATGACGATCCGCAATCCGTTGGCGCGCAGTTGCTTCAAAGCCTCCGGGGCACTCGGCTTGACCGGATCGGCGACCGCGATGACACCGGCGGCGCGGCCGTCGATGGCGACATAGATCGCCGTTGCGCCGCCTTCGCGCTGATCGCGTGCGTCCGTCTCCAGCGCCGAAGTGTCGATATTCGACTGCTGCATAATGACCGCATTGCCGAGCACGATGCGGCGGCCGTCGACCGTACCGCTCGCGCCCTTGCCGGCGGGCGAGTCGAAATTCTGCACATCGCGCAGCTCGAGATTGTCCGCCTTCGCGGCATTCAGGATCGCAAAGGCCAGCGGATGCTCGCTGCCGCGCTCCACGCTCGCGGCCAGACGGAGCAGGTCGTCGCGCGCGACGCCATGCGCGGGCAGCACCGCAACCACTTTGGGTTTGCCCTCGGTGAGCGTGCCGGTCTTGTCGATCACCAGGGTATCGACCTTCTCCATCCGTTCCAGCGCTTCGGCATCACGAATGAGAATGCCGGACCGCGCACCGCGCCCGACGCCGACCATGATCGACATCGGCGTGGCGAGGCCGAGCGCGCAGGGGCATGCGATGATCAGCACCGTCACCGCCGCCACCAGCGCATAGGCCAGCCGCGGCCGCGGCCCGAACATCGCCCCCGCCGCAAACGCCAGCAGCGCAGCGGCAATCACCAGCGGCACGAACCAGCCCGCCACCTGATCGGCGAGCCGTTGCACCGGCGCGCGCGAGCGTTGCGCCCGCGCCACCAGATCGACGATGCGCGCCAGCATGGTGTCGCGGCCGATCTTCTCGGCGGGGATCACAAGACCGCCGCTCTGATTCACGGTGCCGCCGATCACCTGCGCGCCCTCGGCCTTCTTCACCGGCATGGCTTCGCCGGTGACAAGGGATTCATCGACCAAGGACGTGCCTTCGGTGACTACGCCATCGACCGGGATTTTCTCACCCGGCCGCACGCGAAGCAGATCGCCGACCGCGATGGCCTCGATCTCGATGTCTTCGTCACCGCTCGCGCCGATGCGGCGCGCCGTCTTCGGCGCGAGGCCGAGCAGGGCACGGATCGCGCCCGACGTCTGCGCGCGGGCGCGCAATTCCAGCACCTGTCCGAGCAGCACCAGAACGGTGATGACGGCCGCCGCCTCGAAATACACCGCGACCGCGCCATGATGATCGCGGAACGCATCGGGAAACACCTGCGGCGCAAGCGTCGCCACCACGCTGTAGAGATAGGCCACGCCCGTCCCCATGGCGATCAGCGTGAACATGTTGAGGTTGCGCGTGACGAGCGATTGCGCGCCGCGGATGAAGAACGGCCAGCCGGCCCACAGCACGACCGGCGTCGCCAGCCCGAACTGCGCCCAGTTCGACGTTACCGGATTGAGCAGCCGCAATCCGAGATGCGCGCCCATTTCCAGGATAAAAACCGGCACGGTCAGCGCCAGCGCCACCCAGAAGCGGCGCGTCATGTCGATGAGTTCGGGATTGGGACCGCTGTCGAGCGACACCACGTCGGGTTCGAGCGCCATGCCGCAGATCGGGCAGGTGCCGGGGCCGACCTGGCGGATTTCCGGATGCATCGGGCAGGGGAAGATCGTGCCCTCCGGCACGTCCTCTGCCGGCGCCTTGTCGCCAAGATATTTCTCCGGGTTCGCCGCGAACTTGGTGCGGCAGCCGGCCGAGCAGAAATAATAGGGGTGGCCGTGATGCGAATGCTTGTGCGGTGTGGTGTGCGGATCGACGGTCATGCCGCAGACCGGATCAATCGCCTGATGTGCCGTGTCGGCCGGTGCACCGGCTTTATGGGACGAGCAACATCCCGCATGCGCGTGGTCGTGCGGGGATTGCTGGTGATGCTGATGGTCGGTCATGGCGGCGTGGCACTCGGCTTGATTTTGATACCCTAGGGGGGTATATAGCGGTCATGAACACAGATGCCAAGACCTCCTGTTTGAAACGCCTCGGCCGGATCGAGGGCCAGGTGCGCGGTCTGTCCCGCATGGTCGAGGACGACCGCTATTGCATCGATGTGGTGACGCAGATCGCCGCCGTGCGCGCCGCGCTGCGGCGCGTCGAGGAGGAAGTGCTGCGCGATCATGTCGCGCATTGCGTCGAGCACGCGATCAAGTCCGGCGACAAGGCCGATCAGCGCAAGAAGATCGCCGAGCTGATGGATGTGATGGCGCGCGCCGACCGCTAGGCGGCGATTTACACCAGCGCCGCGCGGGCAAGCGCCGCGCCTTTGCCGAGCGCGGCGAGCTTCGCCTCGGCGATGTCGCGCCGCATCGGCGCCATGCCGCAATTGGTGCAGCAGACGATCCGCTCTTTCGGCACGTAGCGCATGACGTCGCGCAAAGTCGCGACGATCTCTTCCGGCGTCTCGACCTGATCGGTGGCGACGTCGATGACGCCGACCAGCACGTCCTTGCCGTCGAGCAGCGACAGGAGCCGCGTCGGCACCCGCGAGTTGCGGCACTCGACCGAGACCTGATCGATCTTGCTCTTCGCCAGCGCCGGGAAGATCTGTTCGTATTGCCGCCACTCGTCGCCGAGCGAATTTTTCCAGTCGATATTCGCCTTGATGCCGTAGCCATAGCAGATGTGGACGGCGGTGGTGCAGGAAAGCCCGTCGATGGCGCGCTCCAGCGCCTCGATGCCCCACGTCGTCACCTCGTCCATGAACACGTTGAACGCCGGCTCGTCGAACTGGATCACGTCGACGCCGTCGGCTTCGAGCGCGCGTGCTTCCTGATTGAGCGCGTCGGCGAATGCCATCGCCATCTTGATGCGATCGCCGTAATGGGCGTCGGCAATCGTGTCGGCGATGGTCATCGGGCCGGGCAGGGTGAACTTCAGCTTGCGCGTCGTATGCGCGCGCGCGTGCTTCGCCTCGGCTTCGTGCACGCGGCCTTTCAGCGTCAGCGCGCTGCGCACGGTCGGCACCATCGCCTTGTAGCGATTGTTGCGGATGCCCATCTCGATCTTGTTGGCAAAGTCGATGCCATCGACGCGTTCGAGGAAGCCGTGCACAAAATGTTGCCGCGCCTGTTCGCCGTCGCTGA
>Ga0066256_1002043_pt1 | contig 23890 bp, 12 predicted proteins | sample ThiBio_1000_biof_FD_87107 | JGI IMG/M metagenome (GOLD analysis project Ga0066256, IMG submission 87107) | Wastewater bioreactor microbial communities from Cape Town, South Africa - Thiocy_expt_1000_biof (version 2) | ecosystem: Engineered > Bioreactor > Thiocyanate-remediating >... | reverse complement strand
GGCATCGATGGCCTCCTTGCTCGCATCCGCCTTAAACTTGAACCACACCACGTGCACCACCTGCCCTGCCGTCGCTGCTGCCGCCGCCGCCATGGTGCCTTGTTGCTTGGTTGCTTGCCGTTGCTGCGTGGGCGGGGTCATTGGGTGGGCGCAGTGGGGAACGTGGGAGTGTAGTGTAGTGATGACGACGAGTAGGCGTGGAGGGAGAGAGGTGGATGTTGCGGCACATGGTGGGTGGTACCACAGCATACACAGCAACGCAGCGCGACAGCCAACCAAAACCGATGTACATACCACTCCTACCCCGAATTTACACTCATTTACCGTGCCGTGTGCAAATTCTCCCCTATGCACCCGACCACCCAGCGGAGCTGCCTTGGAAAAAACCACGGCCCCACCTCCACTTCCCTCCTCCCTCTCCACCAATGACTTGGGACCAGTGTTATATTATGATAGTGCCGCAATTTTGATGCAGCAGCAGGGGGAGGGGAAGGAGAGGGGTCAGTAGGGGTGCGCATTGCAGCTGGTTAGGCGTGAGCATTGGAGGAAGTCGTTATTTTCAGCTACCTCCATCGACCTGTAGGATGGGGAAGAAGGCAGCAGCAGCGGCGGCGGCTGCGGCGGCAGTGGAGGAGGAGGAGGTGGCGGTGGCGGCCCCGGTGGCAGAGCCAAGCCGTAAGATGAGCGGGAAGGAGCACAAGCGGGACCGCGCGGCACCGGACGGCGAGGCCAAGCACAGCCACAAGGGCAAGCATGTGGCAGCGGCGGCGGCGGCGGCAGAGGCAGAGAGCGAGGAGGAGGCGGCGGCCGCTGCCAAGCCGTCCAAGCCATCCAAGCCCGCCAAGGCGGCACCGTCAGCAGCAGCGCCGTCAGCAGCAGCAACAGTGGCAGCGAGTGGCAGCAAGCGCAGTCGGCCGGCGGCAGACGCAGCAGCCCCCGCGCCCGCAGCAGCAGCAGCAGCTGCAGCAGGCGGCGATGACTTTACGGCGCACGCGGAGGGGCTGCCGTACGACAGCACGGAGGCGGACATTGAAAAGTTTTTCGCGGGCTGCGGCACCATCACCAGCATCATTGCGCCGCGGTACCAGGACTCGGGCCGGCTGCGGGGGTACGCCATGGTGCACTTTGACAGCGCGGCGGCGCTGGAGGCGGCGCTGAAGTGCGACGGCTCGTACATCGGCGGCCGGTTCATCAACGTGTCGGTGGCGCGGCCAAAGACGGCGCCGGTGGGCGCACGCAGCCGCCCCGCGGGCTGCACCACCCTGTTTGTCAAGGGCCTGCCGTATGAGGCTGGTGAGGAGGCGGTGACCGCCGCGTTTGCGCCGTTTGGCGCCATTGCGTCGGTGCGCCTGGCGCGGTGGAACCACACCGGCCGTCTGAAGGGGTTTGGGTACGTGCAGTACGCCGCCGGCGGCGACGCGGAGGCCGCCATGGCGGCGTACCACGATGGCAGCAAGCGCCGCGGCGGCAGCAAGCCGTTCACAGTGGGCGGCCGCCCCGTGTCCATGGATTGGGACGACGGCGCGCCGCGCGCCAGCTTCAAGACGGCGGACGGCAAGGGGTACTACCGCACGGACGAGGGCCGCGCACTGAAGCCCGCCCTGCGGCCACACCACGGCGCGCATGGCGGCGCGGGGCGCGACGATGACGGCGACGACGACGGCGGCCACCGCCACCACCGGCATGCTGACAAGCGCGCGCGTCGTGACGAGTAACTACGTTGCCCAACAGGTTAGCTTGTTTTTGCTAATCGTGTTATTACCATTGAAGTGCCAATATTGGAATCTGTTCCGACTGTCGACGTTTGCTTGAACCGGTGCACTGCTTTGCTAACGCCAGCGACTCGAATCGCAGCGGGCAATACACAGGTGAGAAGGGCCACGCCCACCACCGGCTCCCCGGCGCGCAATAATCAGTCACACGCACGCACAAAGGAGCGTAAACCGAGATCGACAAGATGGCGACACACAAGCGGTGGCGGCAGCAGGGTGCAGTGTGGTGGTACGCGCTGGTTGCTGCGGTGCTGGTGGCCAACGTGGCGGCGGCGGCGGTCAACAAACAGGATGAGGTGACCGTGGTGGCAGGGTCCCACTCCACCGGCGCAGACTATCGCTACGTCATGACCCCTGAAGAGGAAGCATCGATGGGCTTCCTGGATGTAAGCCCCTTGGAGGGCATGAATGGTGGCCCAGTGTTAGACAAGCAGTGCAACGTCGTTGGGATCATCCAGGGCGCCGGCATGGGGATAGCCGAGAACGGCATGTTCACGAAGTGGACGCCTGACGTAGTGAGGCGTGTCAAGGAGGCGATTAAAGAGGCGCTGTGCGCCGGCAGTGATGACGAGGAGGAGTGTCGTGCTAAGTACAGAACTCCTAGCCCTTGAAGTCGTCAAGTTCAACCCCACCCCCAATCGGGCCCCAATGCCAAATGGCGCGCTGCGTGGCGTCCGCCCAGTCGTCCGCGCTCCACGCCCCGCGACCACGAGGAGGCCGCATTGCGGCATTGACGACTACTCCGGACATCAATGATATTGTTTGATACATGGCTGCCAATTGCCCGCCACATGGCGCGGCAACGCCATGGTACCGGTGGTACCAGCACGTGGCCAGGCTGGCCATGGCAAGCAACTCGGAAGGCACGATCACAGGGGTCAGTGACCCACCACCGCAACCGGGCAGAATTCACCCAACCGTGCACATGCGCAACAAATTGTGCGCATGCTTCCTACTGCGTATCTACTGTTGTGTTGTGTTTCGTCCCATTTCCATTACCGGTGATACTCGCGGCAGCCGCCGCGCCCTTCACCTCACCATCGGTGCACCCACCTACCGGCACCGGTAAGTGACCCAGCACCTGCACGCAGGCGGCAGCAGGCGTCCAAGATGGCGGCACCCAAGCGGTGGCAGCAGCGTGACACAACATGGTGGTACGCGGGCATAGCTACCGCGCTTGTTGCTGCGGTGCTGGTGGCGGCGGCTTGCCCGCAGGCCGGCTCCACCACCAGCACGCAGGAAGGTGAGGTTCAGCACCTCATGAAGATGATGCTGGAAAGCAACGCAGCGATTGCGGCCTCCGTCAATGAGCTCAAGACCTCCGTCAATGAGCTGAAGGCCGCAACCCAATCAATGACGGGGGAGGTGGCCGTGCTGAAGGAGCTTGTGACCGACCTACATGACTCCACCATCACGCTGCGGGATACGCGGCGGATGGAGGCGTGCGCTGCCAACATGTCGTGGTACCTGACATATGGCGCGGGCTGCACTGCGTTTCCTGCCCCTGCGGCCCTCCTACCAAACGACACACCAATGGGGCCGGGCGACCCTGTGGTGTTTCTTACGTCGTCGCACTGCCAGGGCGACTTCCCCAGCGTCCCCACCTTCCAAGTCATCCACCCCAAAACGCACTACATCCTGCCGTACAATTACAAGGTAGTGGAACCGAACGACAAACAGTGGGGTTGTCGTGGCGTCGTTATCGCGGCCGGTACCTACACGGCACAGTTCAGCCCAGCCGTTCTCGTTTGTCGGCACTGGGACACGGCGCAGCGCCAGCTGGTGGGCAACCTGCCCAACCTTACGACCAATGCCGTCCAACTACAGCCCATCATGATGGCGGGCAGCGCGGTTGCTGGGCGCTTTGGTGTCGCCGCATGGGAGACGCCGGAGCGCGGGCACCTTGCGTTTATTGCGGGCAAGATCACATCCTACACCAAGGAGCTGCCACCAGGCTCGACTGGCAGCACGACCGTCGCCACCATGACCGCCGAGGAGGCCGAGTCAATGGGCTACCTGGATGTGGCCCCCCTGCAGGGCATGCGAGGCGGCCCAGTGCTGGACAAGCAGTGCAACGTCGTAGGAATGACCCAGGGCACCAGTGGGGAGGAGACCGGCATGTACACTAAGTGGACACCGGCCGTGCTGAAGCGGGTCAGAAAGGCCATCATAGCAGCGCTGCAATACTCACAATATTAAAGTCAAGTTCAACACCACCTACCACCCTTCGTGGGCAGGCACAGCGGCGGCGCGCCGTACCCCAATGCCGCCGTGACGGGCATGCATGTGTGCTTGGCTGCGTCTTGCCGTCCGCGCTCCGCGCTCCACACTCGCGGCCACCAGGCGCTCATTCCGCCGCTGCCGAACACGTCCACCTCACCCAACGTCAACTCCGAGCATCTCGCGCGGTGCGTTAGTTGGCGGCGGCCACAGCGGCAGCGCGGCACGCAGCGGCGCCGACAGGACTCACCGCCGTGACCTGCCACCGGCGCCGCCAGGAAGGAGCGGCGGCAGCAGCAGCAGCGACCGCAGTGGTTGCAGCAGCGCCACCACCTATGTGTGTCGCCGCCGCGTGCGGCAGCCACCCCGCGCCGACGTGCAGCCGTCGGCACCGTACGCTGCTCCACTCAGCACCCCCTCCCTCCACCATGCTAGCAATACTTGTCGCTCTTCACCTTGGACCGCAGCTCGAGCAGCTCCTCCCGCGTCTTGCTGCCGTCCAACGCAACCGACACCACCTTGTAGCTGCCGTACGTGCCGCCCTTTTGTTCACGGTACGTGTACGTCTTGCCGCCATCGGATGCAAACGTGCCAAACGCCGCCTTCTCCTCCACCGCTCGCTTGCTTGCCGCCGCTGCCTGCACATGCATGGTCGCGTGGCGTGGCGGGTGAGTGCGTGAGTGTGAGCGTGCGTGTGGATGTGTGCGCAGCCAAGTATGCGGTGGCGGCAGCGGCCCGCGATCAACAACAAACACGTACCGCAGCCATCTCCGCCGTCTCAACAACCTTGGGCAGCTTCAGCACATGGTACGCCACGCCAGCTGCCAGGTCTGTGGAGAAGGGGGCACTGCAGGTCGTGGTATGGGAGGGGGCGATACAGTTGGCAGGTGTGGCGGGACTGCCGACATGGTCACCAGGCCAACAACGTACTTGATGCCCACAGACTTGTCTGACAGCACCATCTTGATCACCCGCACCTCTGCCACGCCAGACGTGGGGTGAGCCTGCACGATGGCGTGGGGGGTGGGGGTTGTGACGCGGTCCATAGGGGACACAACGGCTGGAAGCCAGCAGGCCCCCACGCGGCAACGACGCACCACCTCTATTGCGTCGCCCACTGCCAGCTCCGTGCTAAAGGCGGTGTCAATACCATACACAGCTGTGCCACTGGTCACTATGCGTCCACTGCCAGCTGTGCGAGACGGCGCAGTCACAGCTGGCGCGGCAGCTGCAGCAGCAGCCGCGGCGCCAGATGAAGACGACGACGATGACGGCGGGGGCGCAGCCGCAGACGGCCTGGGGTCGCCGCCGTCGCGGGGTCGCTTGACGCCCGCAACACCACCAGCCCCTCCGCTTCCACCACTTGCTGCTACGCTTGTCGCTGGCGCCGCCACCGTCTTAAGCTTGAGCCGACCTCCCACCGCCTTGCCATATGCCGCCGACGCACCCCCTCCACTGCTGCCGCCGGCGCCGCTGCTCGCCATGTTGTCTATAGTCCGTCTGTACTGAGTACTGACTACCACCGCCACCTACACCGCTGCGTCTCGGTCGCTGAATTGGCGCCCCGCGCTTCCGTGAGAACCGCCCGTAATGTTGCCACCTGCAGCCACCACAGCTGTGGTTCGCGAATGAGCAGAATGAAGTGAAGGTGAGGTGAAAAACGGGGTCCAAGGGGGAGAAAATGGGCGATATCGATTGCGCAAAAATGCGCAAAAAGCGTGCCCCGCATAAACCAATACCAGCAAATCGCGGCAACAAGCGGGGCTGTCGGAATAGGGGCATTTAATGCACGCGTTTTGTTGTGTCTGCTGTTTAATTTGTGTTAGAGTCAGCCCCTCCTCACCTCCTCGGCGACGCACGACAGCAGCAGCAGTAAGTTAGCAGCGGCGGCAGCAGCAGCTTCTACGTCACCAAACAGCAGCCCGCCAACAAATATCGCTACACCTAGTTATCGACACTGCACCAAGACGCAAACAGGGAGGATAAAGTAGCAAAGAGGATGGCGAGCAGGTTGGAGGCGGCGGGGCCGCCGCAGCTACCGCGGCTGCCACAACAACAGCAAGCAGCAGCAGCGGCGCGGCAGGGGCTGCCATCAACCACTGCTGCGCCAAGCGGCGTACTGCGACGCAACCTAATGGCGATGCTGCAGGGAGGCAGCTCGGCGGGTGCAGGGTGGCAAGCGGTGCGTGTGGAGGTAGAAGGCGTGGCGGGCAGCGATGGTGAGTGGGCAATCGTATCTGACGGCGACCTGCGCATAGCTGCAGTAATAGACGGCGGCCTGCCGCCGGCTGCTGCCTTGGAGCTGCGACACGGCACACTGCGAACGATGGCAGTTTACGGCAGTGCAGCCACTGCTCCCATCCTGCTGGCGCCAGCCGCAGCAGCCGTGCCAGTGCACAGTGAGGCGGCACTGCCACCACCACCTCGACTGCCACCCGGCACCCTGCCACCCATTGATGTCCAGCTGGCAGACGCGATGGCGGCACTGCCGTCCCTGCTCCTGTTTTTTGTAGCGCCGCCACTGGATGACCGCCGCACATCGTTTGACGCCCGCCTGCTACCTAGTATTGACCCCAGCACCGCTGCCGCTGCTGCTGCCGCCATCCCACCATCCGCGATTGCCGCGTTGTATGCTACCTTGGCGGCACCAGCTGCAGTAGCAGCGCTGGCGGTGGCGCCGCCGCCTGGCGCAGAGTTTGTAGATGACGACTTTGGCGCGGGCTGGGGCGCTGCGGACGGTGATGGACCCAGCGCCGGCCCCCAAACGCAGCTCGTTGAACACCCACCATCGCCGCTGCCGCCGTCGCCGCTGGCGTCACAACCGGCAGCCGCCGCCGCCCCTTCTCCTGACACCCCTACCGTTGCTGTTGGTTCTATTGCTGTGCCGCCGCCTCCACAAGCGGCGCCGTTGCCGGACAGTAGCACCGCGAATGATGTCGCAACACAGCACAGCAGCGCCCTTGGCGGCAGCGCTGCAGACAGCCTTGCAACCGCCCGCGCTGATGCCTCCCGCGCCCCGTCACCGGCGCCTGCACCTTCGCCGCTGCTACCTGGCACGCCTCCCGTGGCGCTTGGCTCTCCGAATGGCGCCAGCGCGCCAACGCCACCGGTGCCAGCGTCACCACCGCCGCCGCCACCACCCGATGATGATGATGATGATGCAACTTCATCACTGCCGCTGCCGCAACCGCCAGCTGCATTCCCGTCGCTGCCGATCAGTGGCGACGGCGGCGGGACGGCAGAGCTGGCGCAGGCGGTGGGCACGCCGGTTGGCAGCGGCGGTGGGTACCCTGGTGGCACGTCAGCAGCCAGCGCCCCACTCGTGCCGCCGTCCGAGGAGCCGCCCTTGCCGTCGCCAGATCGCGGTGGGTGTGACACATCAGACGGCAGTGGCGGCGGCGCCAGCCTGCTACCCCTTGACTCTGACACGCTGGCAACGCCACCCTCGCCTCCACTTGAGCCCGAGGCGCCGCTTGGCGCCATTGCGGGCGTCAAGCGTCAGCGGCCGGCAGGTGACGGTGTGAATGGCGCCGCGCGCCGTGTGCCACCGACTGCTGTGCCGCCGCACGCTGCTGCTGGTGGCGCGGCGGATGCAACCGCGGCGGCGGCGGCGGCGGCAGGGTTGGTTGGCACCTCGTTTACTTCGCTCATGTGGCGCATGCACAGCGTGTACGCCCAACACCAGGTGCTTGCGCCACCCTCCACTACCGGTACCACTGCCCCCGCGGTTGTTACCGAGGTGCTGCCCCTGCCACACCCGCACGTGCCCCTGCCGCTGCTACCGGTTGCTGCCGCAGCACCCGTCCCCGCCGCGCCCCGCGCGCCGCTCACCGCCTCCCTGTCGTTACTTTTTGACGACGGCGACGCCTAGTACCGGTAGTTAGATACGGGTGTGTCGCGTGTTACGGTGTGAGTGAGTGTAGTGTGGGATGCACGCCCAATACCTGCAATTGTGACACTGCAATTAAGAATAGTACTAACATAATTAGCACATTACATTGTGTGGGTTAGGTGTGTATGTAGGCGCAACGCAGCATTTGTAATCACCATGGTGGCACCGCGGGGGCAGACGGCGGCGGCGGCAGCGCTTGCTGCAGCATTGCTGCATGCTGCGTGTAGCATACAAGCAGCAGCGGCAGCGACGGCGCCTGCGAGCGGGGCGGACGAGGTAGCAGAAGCAGCGCGTGCACTGGGGCTGGATGGCGTGGGGCGCGGGACGCTGGAGCTGGATGACACGCTGACGCTGCGGGAGCTGACGCCCTCCAACATCCGCGCTGCCGTGGGGGCGGGCGACAACCTGCTGGTGGCGTTTGTGAACCCGACGCTGCCGCACAGCGCCCGGGTGCACCACGCGCTACATGAGCTAAATGCACATGTGGCACGCGTGGGTGGCGCCGCCGCCGCGGGGTTTAGCGTGGCCTTTGCGGACTGCCACGCCCACCGCGTGCTGCTGAAGTGGTACGGCGTACCGGAGGTGCCGTCACTGGCCTTCTTTCCCCGCACCTACCCGCGCAACTACATCCCGGTGCCGTACCGCGACAACAAGACGTCGGCCGATTACCTGGTAGATGTGGAGGCGCTGGTGGCACCCACGCGCGGCCTAGACATCCTGCCGCCACCCATCGTGGATGCCGTCCGCTCCCTGGTCCCCGACCTGGCAGCCACTGACGCCACGCGCGTGCGCGCCACCCTTGCGTCGCGCGCTGCCGCCGTGTCAGCTGGCGGCGCGGTGGCGCCCGTCAGTGCGGCGGCTGACAGCAGCAGCAGCAGCGGCGGTGGCGGCAGCACGGAGCACCGGGACCCACGGGTGGCAGCGCTGCGCGCAGCAGTGAGCAGTCACCTGGCGCGGCAGCGCGCTGCACTCACTGCCGCGCTGGCAGCGCAGGAGCGCGTTGGCGACGCGCTGTTGCAGTTGGCAGACGCGCTGGAGGTGGAGGGCGTGAAAGGCCTTGCGCGCCGCAGCAATGAGCACCAGGTGGAGCTCAGTGACGGCAATGCGCTGCTCACCGCCAGCGCGCGGGACGCCTTCATTGCCGAGCTCGCGGTGCTGCAGCAGTTGGTGGCGCTCGCCGCCTAGGTTAAACGATAGAACTAATTAAGTTACACGTGGATGGACACAGGCACACACTACTACTGCAAACCACTGCAAGTCACACCTACTGCTCCGCGCCGCCGCTACTGGAGCGGTCGTCGCTGTCACTACTGCCGCCTTCCGCGATGGTGTCGTATGCCAGTCGCGACACCTCGTGCGCGCTGCGCTTGCGCAAGACGGCGGGCGACGTGAGCAGGCTGCGTATGGACGGCGTGACGGCGGCGTCTGTGCCGGGTGTCGACGCCACGGCTACCGGGGCTGCCGCGGCGGCGTGTGCAGCTGCTGCTGCGGCGGCAGCCCGAGCTGCAGCGCCGCGACGGCGTACCGCAGGGGCGGCGGTTGCCGGCGGCGGGCGGCGGGAGGCGGTGGCAGGAGGCGCCACGGCGTCAAACGACGGTCGAGGTGGCCGGGGCTCTGTGTGCACGCCGCCGTCAAACACCAGCCGTCGGCCGCCACCACCACTGCCGCCGCCGCCGCCACCCCCGCTGGCGTATGCAAGGGGGCGCACACGGGCGGGCGTGGTTGTTGCAGAGTCGCCACCCACCCAGCCTGGCGACGCAAATGCCAGACTGCGCGCCAGCACTGTGGCGCGGTACGCCGGCACTGCAGGCTTCCGCGCAGGCCGCCGCCCACCACCACCACCACCACCGCCGCCGTCACCGCCACCCGGTACGGCAACAGGCGGCAGCGGTGGTGGCAGTGGCGCTGCCAGTGCCAGCACCGGCGGCGCGAGGGCAGGGAAGGATGTGACAGCTGCAGGTGAGGCAGACAGCGGCCCGCGGCCCCGGGGCGGCGTTGACAGTGGTGCTGCTGCTGGGGTGGACGGCGCGGAAGTTGCCCCCGCCGGCAGCGATGGTGATGGGGCTGCCGTCGCGCTACTTCGGGTCGCGCCCCGCGCCAGCAGGCGGTGCATCTGTGATTGCACCGCGCGCGTCGTTGCACCCGCCTCCGCACCCAGCGCCGCAGCACGGCGAGCATGCAAACCGTCCATGGACCAGTTCTCCATGCCCGCCGTCAGCGCCTCCATGGTATCCGTGAAGGTGGCAACGGCGTCGCCGCCCTCGCTGCCTGCCAACGACACCACCGGCGAGGCGGATCCGCCGCCCAGGGACGACGCGCCACCCCCACGCCCCGACGTCGACGACGACGAGTCGCCCGCCGTCACCGTCACGGCACACACGCGCAGCTGCGCGCTAGCCACAGGCAGCGGCGCATCCAAGCTGATACAGAACCGCTTGCGGGCGCCAGGCTGCGCCCCTGTAGTACCGCGGCCGCCACCCCTCGTGGTACTGCTGGTGGCGGCACCACCACGCGAAGCCGCCGCACGGGCGCTCACTGCATCCGACGGCCGGCCGCTGGCGGCACCACTCTCACAGCTGCCCATCAGCTCGTCGCCCATCACGGACGTCGGGGAGGGCGGGGAAGGCGGCGGCGGCGGCGGCGGTGGCTGCGTCGGCGCATGCTGTGTCTGCGGTGGCAGGGTTGGCGGCTGTGACGGCAGCGCCAGCATCCGCGACCACGGCAATGACGGCGGCCGCGTGGCACCAGCCACTCCATCAGTGGCAGCACCGCTTCCGTCGCTTGCACCTGGCATGGTGGCAGCAGCAGCTGCTGCGGCTGCTGCGGCTGCCGCTGCAGTTGCGGTAGCAGCCATGGCGTGCTATGACCCGCCCGCACCGACAGTGCAGCACACTCAGTGTGGCAAACCTCTCGGCTAGAAGGATTCCCCTCCCGGTACCAGTGGTGCACAGCGATTGCCTGTTGCCACGCTCCGAACAACTGGCAGCAGCCTCACGTCTCGAGAGCAAGGTGTAGCAAGGCAAGGGACGAAAGACTCGTCGAAAGAGGAAAATGGTGCACTGCAACCACGCAACTGCTTCAGCACGCGCCGGGCGCACTCAAACACACATACAACCATGTAGCGCCTCCCTTAATTACAGCAGAAATTACCGGCGGCGTGACAACCTACCCCACCTGCATCCCAGCTGCAGCTTGGCTACCACTTGCCCGCCAAACCGCTGCCTCTCTCTCCTCCCTCCTCTGCCCATGTCCCGAGTCAAATGGCTACGACACCCACGCACTGGCGACGGTGGCGGGTACAGTGCCGACCATGAAGGCGCCAGTTATTGACAGCGAGTGGCGCCGGGGATGGGTATTTTAAGTCATGTTGTGGGGCTGCACGGTGCCATTTGTGCATTTCTGCGGTGATTTCGGCATCTACCTTCCTACTACCGGTACCGGTAGCGGCCAGATGCAGTGATGGCGGCATCGACGGCGAGTCGTGAGATGGCGAGTAGCGAGGCGGCCAGTGAGGACAGCGGTGTGAGGGTGACAGTGACGGCGAGTGAAGACGGCGGCGGTATGATGGCAGCGGCGGTGAGTGAGGATGAAGGCGGCATGATGGCCGCGACGGCGATGAGAGAAGACAGTGACGGTGGCGGCAGCAGTGGAAGTGGTGAAGTGGCAGGGTTTGACACGCTGGTGCGCATCCTGGATGACGAGCAGCTATTTCCTCCAGCACCAACACCAACACCTGCTGGTGCAGCAACAGTGCCACCACGGCTGCCAAGCTCCTTGGACGACTGCGTTGCAACGTGTGATGCACTGTGTGCGCGCGGGCGCGCTGCCGCCGCGGCACATGATGCGCGGACCGCGCTCACCAGCCTGCGCGCTGCGCGCAGTCGCGGGTGGGACGCGCTGCACGCTGGCTGCTGGCGTGACGCGCTGCCGGACCTGCGCCGCGCGACAGCGGCTGCTGCGTTTGCAGCTGGCACGGCGGCGGCGCTGCTGTTCCAGGATGCCGCCGCTAGCTGGCGCGAACTGGACGCGGCGCTGTGCATTGCACCGCCTGCCCTGGCGGCGCACATGCATGCCCTGCTGCCAACGGTAGCGCCCGCACGTACCTCCGCCGGTCGCCGCGGAGGTGCACTGACAGCAGCGGCGACAATGGCGGCTACAGAGGTGCCCCGCCACCACGACCCGCTGCCTGCCGCCCCGCCACCTGCACTGACGACGCCGTCGGTGGACACGTTCCGGTCGGTCGCGTTTGCACGCGGCGTGCCACTGCTGGTGCGGCGTGGTTGCGCACACTGGCGCGCGCTCACCGACCGCGCGCATACCTGGGACAATGACGCCTACCTGGCGGCGGTGGCGGGCGACCGGGTGGTGCCGGTGGAGGTGGGCGGCGATTACCTGGGCGCGCAGTGGGGTGCACGCCGCATGCCGCTGGCGGCGCACCTGGCGTTGGTGGCGGCCGGCGACCCATCTGCCGGCTACCTGGCGCAGCACGCGCTGTTTGAGCAGGTGCCGGAGCTGCGCGACGACATTGCGACGCCGCCGTACTGCGCCTTGGGCGACCCCAGCAGCGTGGACGTGCGCGCCTGGTGGGGCCCTGGCGGCACGGTGTCGCGACTGCATTTTGACACACCACACAACCTGCTGGCACAGGTGGTGGGCGTGAAACGCATCCTGTTGTACCCCCCGCTGCCGCCCGCCTCGCCGGCTGGCGACATGTACCCCGTGCGCGGCGCGCTGAACAACACGTCGGCGGTGGCAAACCCGCTGGCGCCTGACCGCGCCGCCTTCCCGCGCTTCCCGCCCGCCCCCACCTTTGCCGTCGACCTGGCGCCCGGCGACCTGCTGTACATCCCACCGCTCTGGTGGCACCACGTCACCGCCCTCAGCCGCAGCGCCTCCGTGTCCTTTTGGTGGCACGCATAGGGCCGATCGCTCACTTTAAATATTAGGCAGCGTCACGGCTGCGCATCCACCAGGTGCGGCGGCTGCCAGGCGCACACAAAGGCGTCGGCGCCGGCGCTGTACACGGTTTGTGTGAGGGGCGACGCTGCCACGCCCGTCACCACTGCGCCGTGTGCGCCCCGCAGCACGCGCGTCACCGCGCCGCTCGCCAGGTCAATAACAAGTACACTCCCCGCGCCGGCTGCCGCGCTGCTGCCGTCTGCTGCGCTCGCGCCCGCCGGCAAGCTGCCGGCGCCGGCAACCGCACTGCGGCCCTGCGGGCGCGTCGTGGCACACGCAGGGATGAACAAGAAAGGTGTGGCGGCGCCTGCGCCGGGCGCTGGCAGCGATGCAGCTGCCGTGGCGCGCACCGATTGCAAGCGGGTGCGTGGCAGCGGCAACGGGCGAGCGCGCACGGCGCACCGCTCCAACGGTCCCAGGGTGGGTGCGCCCGCAGCCGGCGGCAGGCTGACGTCCCATGTACGGATGGCGCCGCAAAAGCGGCCGGTCACGAGCGGGCCGCGGGCGCCAGGGGGGAGGGGGAGGCACGACCCGCCCCCCGCGTGCGCCCCGGCGGCCCGCGGTGGGGCGGCGGGGGGGGAGGGGGCGCCGCTGCCATCGGGCCCACCGCCGCTGCCGCTATGCCGGTCCAACACCGCCAGAGCCGCCGCACTGCCGCTGCGCCGCACGTCCCACAACCGCACCGTGCCGTCACGGCTACCGCTAGCCAGGAGATACTCATGGTCAGGGCTCCAGGCAACTGCCAACACGCCGTCCACGTGCCCACCTAGCGTGTGCGTGGCGGCGCAGGTGGCCACGTCCACCAGCCGCACGCATGGGTCAGCGCAGCCAACCGCCAACAGGCCGTGCGTGGTGGCACGCGGCGCTACAGCTAGGTTTGCTACTGGTGCAATGGTTCTGGCGGCGGCTGCAGGCGTCGGTGCCAGCGGTGAGGAGGCCGGCACCCCACCACTCTCACTAACAACATCCATGCGCCACACAAACGCCGGTTCACACCGGCCAGCGTCCCATGCTATAACACGGCCGTCGTCACCGCCGCTGAAAAATGCGCCCGAGTCAGCAGGGTACCACACCACCGAGGTGACAGCCCCGTCATGGTGCGGCAGCCGGCGCCCACTTCCGCCGCTGCCCCTTCCAGCTGTCGCCGTGGTCGCAAGCGGCGCTGGTGTGGCAGCAACACCAGCGCGCCCGCGTCTATCATCCGCTGCCAGGTCCCATAACGACACCAGTCCCGCTTCATCTGCCACCGCCATAAACCGCCCCTCCGCGGCGTCAATGTCCATTGCCAACACTGCACGCCCTGACGGCGACGCAGCGGTAAGGGCGTACGGCAGCGCCGCTGGCGGCAGCTCGGGCGGCGACACGTCCGCTTCAGCCGCCGCCAGCGCCGCCAGCGCGTCATCTGCCCACCCTGCGCCACCCGCCGCCGCCGCCGCTGCCCCACCTCTCCCCTGCTGCTGCATGGATGCTACCGCCTCCCGCATCGCCACGCCCTCGCCATCTGCCAGCGCCGCCGTCCTTGCGCCCGTGACCGCGCGCCGCACCCTGGACGGCACCGGCGTCGCATCGCGCGCCACGCCGTCCACACTTGCGCCGCCCCACGCTCCACCCGCACTGCCCGTCGTGCGCGCCGCAATGCTGCGTACCAGCGCCATGCTGCTGCCACCGGCCTCGAAGCAGCAGGTGGAAAGCAGCAGGTGAGCAGCAGGCAGCAGTGGCGGGCGCGCGATTTGTCCAGGACCACAACGCAGTTGGGGTATCCCGCAAAAATCAAAGTCGCAATGGGGAACAAAAACAAACGCCGCGTATCAGCGTTTTCTCGTGATATTGGCCGGTTTGATTGATTTGTTTGCTATATAATTGCGTGGTTGATGATTACCGTATGTATCAGCACAGTCAGCAGTAGTCAGCAATCGCTTCCAGTCCGGTGTGGATGGAAACAAGTGGAATGAGCACAGTAGGAAGCAGCGGGCAGACACTGCTGCGTCGGGGTTAACTTAGGGCCCAAAACGTGATTGAAAGGGCAGGCGCGACAACTGGGGAGGGTTGTACAAGGTGCACAGCTGGTGGCCGGCGTAGGTGGCCGTGGCTGTTGTGGCACTCGCAGCCTCGTGCACACATACGGAGGCACAACAACACAACCAACCAGCCAACAACAAGATGGGACACGAGGGTGACATGCAACGCCTCGGAAGAAGGGGGAAGGGGGACACAAAGCAATGTGGGGCACAGGTACAACGCAACCCTAACTAACATAACTTGACAACTAATGCGTTACTTGCGGCCAACTACGGAGCGCCGGCCGGTGCGAGCCTTGCCGCCGCTGGCACCACCACCGCCGCCACCGCCGCCGCCACCGCCGCCGCCGCCGCTCAATGATGCAGTCTTTGGGCGTGCGGGGTGGCTGTCACCACCGCCGCCCACCGACACCACCTTGCCGCCACCGTAGTCAACCACGGCCGGCCCGCCGGCGCCGCCGCCGCTCCCACCAATTGCAGCAGCAGCGGCGGCGGCGGCGGCAGCGGCAGCCTGCATCTCTGCCACCCGCCGCAGCGCCTCGTACGTGCGTGTGTGGCGGTCGCCGGGCGGGCCCTCCATCCAGTCCAGCAGCGCGACGCAGAAGGCGTGGCCCACCTCCTCGTAGTGCGCCGTGTTGAGGTGCACGCCGTTGCGCGAGCCGCGCGTCGCGCCGCCAAACGTGGCCTCAATGGTGTACGACGCCGTGAGGCAGGCGTCGCGCCACATGGCGACGCGCGCACAGTTGTACTTCTCGCGCGCCACGCGCCACCCGCACCCCTTGTACGTGAACGTGTCCACGCGCGCCGCTAGCAGGCGCGAAAACATGCGCGACCCCGGGTTGATGGGCGGCTCCGCCGGCATGTCGCCAGGCACGGGCGCCGCGCCCTCTGGCGCCAGCTCGTAGCAGCCAAACGTGAACACGTCCTGCCGCCGCGAGTGGCCGTGGAAGTCGCAGTACAGCAGGACGGGCTGCGGTAGGGGCGGCAGCACACGCAGGGTGGCGGGCGGCGGCGGCGGCGGCGGTGGTGGCGGCGAGGGCGCTGACAGCGGGGCAGCGGCGGCAGCGGCTGCTGCGGCGGCCGCGGCCGCTGTCTCGGACGCGATGATGGACGGCAGGAAGCGCGCGGGGTCCAGCAGCGCCAGATCCTCCATGGCCAGCGGCGCCGCGCCCGCCGCCTCTGCCAGCATGGCGCACGCGGCGGCGCGCGACTGCAACGCCATGAGCATTGTGCGCAGGTGCCAGATGGTGGGCGCGCGCGCCAGGTCGGGCGTGGACCAGTGGCGGTTCAGGTCCAGGCCAGCCAGGTTGGTGCGGTGGTGCCCATTGATGACGCCGTCCGGGTTCAGCATGGGCACCACCTTCACAATGACGCGCTTGCGCAGCTCCACCGCCACCGGCGCGGCGGACGTCAGGAAGTCCACCACGCCGCGCAGCATCCAGGAGCCGTTCGTCTCGCCCGGGTGCACGCGCCCCGACAGCACAATGTACGGCCGCGCCGCCAGCGCGGCGGGCGTGGCAGTAAAGTCGGTGATGGTGAGCAGCGGCACCGGGTTGCCCGCCAGCGAGTGGCACAGCGTGGTGCGGTGCATGACGGGGCAGGAGAACAGGGTGCCCAGCGGCAGATCAGGCCGGAAGGAGAGGCCGCGCCGCGGTCCAAACGGCACGCCCGGCCGCACCCACTGGCCACTGAACGCGTACTTCAGCGCGCCCACATCCGTCACCTCCGCGCCCAGGCCATCCACCGGCCCCAGTGCCGCCCGCGCATCAAACTCACGGATGGCGGGTGCCTCTGCCACGCTGGTTGGCGCGGCGGCGGGCGAAGCCAACGGCGTGCGGCTGCCGCGTGACGTGGGGCTCAACGCCCCCCCCGACCCCGTCCCTGCGCCTGCACCCCCCGCTGCTGCTGCCGCGGCAGCCGCTGCCACCCGCCCCGCCTCCGTAGCAGCCGTCACCAGGTCACCAAACTCGGGCGACGCCGCCAGCGCGTCACGCACCGCGGGCGGCAGGGTGTCGGGCGGCGCGCCACACCGCAACGCGCGGCGCTCCCACCGCACCACGTCGCGCCGTAGGTCGGTGTACGTGTACGGGTAGCAGTACGCAAAGTAGACGGTGTGCACGCCGGGCGGGAACGACACGCTCCACGTTTCGCTGTACTGCGGCGACACGGCGGGCGGCAGGGGTGGATGGTGGTGGTGGCCGCCGCCACCGCCCCCACCGCCACGGCTGCCCGGCTCCTCTGTCATGTCGTCGGTGGACACGGGCGGCGTCACCTTGCTCTTCAGCCGCGCGTACTGATTGCGGTAGTACACGATGTCAAAGCCGGCGCGCCGCCAGCCGTCGCCCGGCAGGGTGGGCACGCGGCTGGCGCCGTTGGAGCCTGCGGGCGGCATGTACAGCGAGATGGGCGACGCGGCGGCAGCGGTAGCCATCGCAGCGGCGGCGGCAGTGGCGGCGGCCGCGGCGGCAGCAGCAGCGGCAGCAGCCCCGCCACCCTCCGCCGCCGCCGGTGTGGCTGCCACCGGCACCGCATCGCTGGACTGGTAATACACCAGCGGGCGCATGCCGTCATTGAAGCTGCTGCCGCCCTTCTCCAGGTTCACCACATGGAACTTGTACACCAGCTTGATGGCCTCATTGGTGGTGTCCATCAGCTTGTACGCTGCCATGGGGTCCTCCGCGGCGCCCGGGTGGTGGATGGCATCCGGCGGGATGACCTGCCGCGCCTCCACGCGGCCGTTGGACATGACAAGCGCCAGGGAGCCGTCCGCCGCCACGGCGCGCCGCACCCGGAAGTAGAACCACTGCGTGTGCCCCGCCGTGTTGGTGTCGGGGTCCAGCGTCAGCTCGTACTCCATGGGGCCCACACGTGTGGCGGCGCACAGGTTGCCGGTCTCAAACCGCGACTCAAACTCCAGCGCCGGCACCTTTGCCAGCATGGCAACCCGGCGGCCCACCGGCACGTCGGCGGCCGGCGGCATGATAACGGGTGGCGGCAGCGGGGTGACCGGTGGGGTGGGGATGGCGGGCGCCGGCGGTGCGCCAGACGCCGGCGACGCTTCAGCAGCGGTTGCTGCTGCCACTGCCAGCGCAGCCGCAGCGCGCGCCTTGGCACGTGCCGCGATGGACGTCAGCGCGGTGGCAGAGCCGCCGTGTGCCGACAGGATGACGCCTGCCACCTCGTCCGCCGCCTCTGACAGCACGCGCATCACCTCGCGCTTGGACAGCGCGGTGGGCACCAGGTTCTCACGCACCGTCGCCAGGTGCGCGCGCGCCGCCTTCAGCAGCGCCGTTTGCAGCACGGCAGGCAGGGCCAGGCGGGGCGGCGGTGCGTCACCCGCCACCGGCGTCGCTGCCTCGCCACCAGCCGCCGCGCCGCCACGCCGCCGAGGCGACTCGCCACCGTCCTCCGCACCGCCGTCGTCAGCCCCACCTGCGCCACCGCCATCCTCCTCGGCCCCGTCCCCGCCACCGCCCGCCCCGCCGTCATCCACGTCCTCATCGCTGCCCTGGCTGTCGTCGTCTCCGCTCTCCTCCATGGCGTCGTCTGCGGCATCTGCCGGCGGCAGCGGCATGGCCAGCGCGTCCGCCACCGGCATTACGTCCCACACCGCGCTCACGTCACCCGGCCGCGCTGCAAAGCCGGCGGCGGTGGTGGCGGCGCGGCCGGCAGCGGCGCGCAAGTCGTCCGGCGCGCCGCCCGGCCCGTCATCGCCGGCGGAGCACAGCGGCACCAACAGCGCCAGCGGTGCGGTGGGTAGCGGCGGCGGCGGCGCAGCGCACTCGGCGGGCGTGTAAGGGTACGCGACCAACGGCAGCTCGGAGCCGGCGCGCGGGCCATCCTCGCCGCCGCCATCGCCCGCACGCAGCAGGACGCCCCACGGCGGCGGCGCCGCCTCGCCTGCCAGCTCGCTGTACCGGTGGTACACCGCCACCGCTTGCGCCTCAGACAGCAGCGGCGCCAGTGCCGCCGCCTCTGCCGCGGCCGCCGCGTCGTCCGACGCGTCAGAGCTGGCGCCGCCCATGAACCGGTGCCGCATCAGCTGCCCCGACGCCACGCCCGCGCGCGCAATGGTTTGCAGCATGGTGCGCCCCACAATGGCGGCGCGCTGCTCCGAGCTGCACACCACCAGCGGCTCTGGCAGGTCGGTCACGCGCCCTACACCGCCGCCACCGCTGCTACCACCGCTGCTGCCGCCGCCGTCAGCGCCACCGCTGAAACCACCCTCCGTGTTACGCAGCAGCGCGTAGCCCGCCGCCAGCCCAGCAGAGGCAGAGGTGAGCGCCATGCTGGAGACGCCACGGAAGGCGGCCGCCAGAGCGCGCATGGCATCAGGGGTGGCATTGGGGGGCAAGCCCAGCACGCGGCCCAGCGGCGCACAGGCATGCGCAGCGGTGGGCAGCACGTGCGGCGGCACCACAAACTTGCGTACCATCACCATGCCGGACGGGCTCACAAACACGCGCGGCACACGTACTCGCGATGCCACCATTGTCACGGCGCGCGGGCCGGCATCAGCGGCGGCGGTGCGCAGGGAGGTGGGCAGGGTGTCCACCTCCACCCATGCCGCCGGCAGGCGGCGCTCCAACGCGCGGCGCTCATCAAAGGCGTACGGCCCACCCGACGCGATGGCGCGGCAGAACGCAATGGACAGCCCCGCCGCATGCCGCACCGCCAGCCGGTGCTCCGTCGCATCCACCGGCACGGTGGGTGGCACCCGGCGGCCGGGGAAGGAGTACGCAGTGGTTGTGGCGGTGGCGGTGGTAGAAGCGCGGCGGAGGGGCGGCGGAGGCGGCGGCGCCGGCGGCGCGGCAAGCAGCTTGGATGGCGACGGCAGGCCGCCCTCCGTGCCGCCGTTGCTGCCGCCGCTGTGGCTGCTGCTCGCGCCTGGCGACAGCGAGTGGGCGGGCGCAGCGGCACGACTGCTGCTCCCACCGCTACTGCTGCTGCTCCCGCCGCCGCCGCCAAGGGAGTCGTCAATCATGGTTGCAACCAGCTGGTTGAGGTCGTCGTCCGGCGTGGCGGTGGCTGCCATACCGGCCACCACGCCCCCCGCCGTCAGCTGCGCCGCGGTGGCCTTCCACAGCAGCGACCGCAGCGGCGCCAGCTCCCACAGCAGCCAGGCAGACGACTGCAGCTCTGGGAACCAGTGCGGGCACGACAGCCAGGCACGCGCCATCTCAAACCCAGCACGCCGTACGCCCGCTTTCTCACCTGCCAGCATCTCCGCCGGCACGCCACCGCTGCTGCTGCTGGTTCCACCGCCCGGCGGCGCGGTAGCAAACGACAGGCTGCCTGCCGACGTGGCAGCAAATACGACGCCGCCGCCGCCGCCGCCGCCGCCGTCATTTGGCGGCCGGGCTGCTGCCCCCTTCCCCACCACGCTGCTGGCCCGCGCCGCCGCGCCGCCGCTTGTGCCAGCAGTGGACTTGCGGTGCCCGCTGCTCCCCAGCGCCGGCGGAGAGGGCTGCGGCAAAGATGCGCCGCCACCACCACCGCCACTGCTGCTTGCTGACGGGGCAGCAGGTGTTGCCAGTGTGGCAGCACTACTGTCAGCCTCCGTGCCGCCGCCGCCGCCACTGCTTCCCTCCTCCCCACCACCGCTGCCCACCGACACACGCCGCGACGCCGCCACGTCAGCTGCAACCCGCAGCTTTAGTGTTGCGTGTCCAGACGCTGGCCGGCTGGTTCCGCCGCCGCCGCCGCCGCCACTGCTGCCGCCACCACCCGACTCTGGGCGCGGCGCGCGGGGTGGGCGTGCAGCAGCCGACATGCTTGCCGCCACTCCCGTGGTGGCAGCGGATGGCGGCGGTGGTGGCGGTGGTGGTTGCAACTCACTGCCCGACTCATCTGTGGATGGCGTGGGTGATGCACGGGCGGAACGAGAGCCGCCAACGCCACCACCACCCAACCCCGCCGCCCCGCTACTGGCTGGGAGCGGCGGCGGGCCCGCGGGTGACGTGCGGGGACGCCCGCCGCCGCCGCCGCTCACACTCCCCCTACTATTGTTTGCGCTGTACACCGCGTCGCCCTCCCCCGGCGTCGTTGCGCCCGCCGCGGCCAACAGAATGCCTGCCACCGTCGCCGCGCGCTCCGTGTTGGAACCGCCGTCGTCACCAACCGAGATGGTGCGCAGCGGGCGCAGGGGCGACACCGACTCGGGTGCGCCGCCGTCATACGACCCCGCGCCACCCGACGTGCCCAGCCGGATGCGTGGCAGCTCGCTGCCGTCACCTGCCATCAGCACCTGCGACCGGTTCGTACTGCGACCACTGCCAATGCCGTCGCCACGCGAGTCGGGCCGCGCGTCGGCAAACGAGCCGGCGGCCGGCCGCAGCTCCGGCTTGGAGGCATGGCGGCGGAGGACGCGGTCCATGGACAGCGACGGCAGGCCGGAGGCGGCGGGCGCAGCAAGCAGCTCGCCGGTGGAGTAGGTGTGCGCCAGGCGGCGGCGGAGGGGACTGTCGCCGCGGCCGCCAGGTGACGATGCCAAGAGTGCGGTAGCGTCATCGACGCCGTCGCTGCCAGCAGCCAGCAGCGCGGCAGCCGCTGCGCCGCTGCTGGTGTACAACACGGCAGACGCGGCGGCGGGCGAGTGCAGGTTCATCACACTGCTGCGGCCGCTGGTTGGCGTGCGGCTGGCAAATGCAATGGGCACGCCCATGGCACCGGAGCGCAGCGACACGGTGCCGGGGTCCACCCGCGCCTCTGCCAGCACCACCTGTGGCGCCGACGTCGCTACTCCTACTGCAGATGGCGCCTTGTATGACCGGTACGGGCTAGCCAGCGGCACGGGCACCGGATCTATTGGGAAGGCACCGTCATCGTCAGTGGTGCCGGTGGCGGCAAGCAGGCGCGGCATGGCGGCGCGGTTCCCCGTGGTGCGCCCGCGTGGCAAGCCCGAGCCACCTGCGGTCGGCGTGCCAGCAGCCGCGGCTGCTGCTGCTGCTGCTGTGGCCGCTGGCGTGACAGCGGGCGACTCCTCCGCCGCTGCCGCCGCTGCCGCCGCCGCCGCGCCGGCTGGGATGGTAGGGCGCACAGGGCGCGCCGGGCGGAACAGGCCGTCCTCGTCTAGCAAGGCAGAGATGGTGTGCCGCAACTGCGCCTGCATGTCGCCGCTACCCGTGGCGGCACTGATGCTGTCGTCGAGTGCGGCGCCGCCGCCGGCAGCGGTGGCTGCAGAGGATGCTATGATCACGCGCGTGAGCGCGTTGTTCTTCACGCCAGAAAACGACAGCGCCGTCAGCGGGTTGCCGGCATCCGTGCCCAGTGACGCTGCCAGCGCGGCGGCGTCGTCTTCTCCTCCCATCACCGAGCCGGCATCGGGGCCACCACCCGCTGGCGTGGCGCCGCCGCTGGGTGCGGGGGATGCCGCTGGCGGGCGCAGGGACAGAGGCGCGCGGGGCGGGCGCACGCGCACGACAGCGTACGCGACACGGAACTTGACGGAGCGCGTGAGCAGCGCCGGCGTGTAGCCGGGACGAGGCAGGTAGCCGCCCGCCCACCGCGGCAGCACGTTGGTGTCTGCCAGGCCAGACGGCCACCAATTCATGTACCGGTGCGGCAGCGCCCATTGCGTCATGGTGGTGGGCGGCCCACCTGCCGCCGGCCCGCCAGGTCGCACCGGCGCACGCACAATGTGCAGCATGCCGGTGGCAGCCCCTGGGCCAGCATCACCACCACCGCCGCCGGCACCGCCAGCAGCAGCAGCAGCAGCAGCGGCGGCACTTGCTAATGCGCCGCCACCCGCTGCGGCGCCGCCCTCTAATGACGTGTATGCTCCCGCGACGGACGACATGGTACGGAATGCGGACGACATGGTGCCACCACCACCGCCGCCACCGCCACCGGCACCGCCGCCGTCGGATGCAGGGGACAGCGCCGCCACCAGGCGCCAGATGGTGGACATGGCTTGGCGGCCAACCGCCGCGGTGCCGACGTGGCGCACGACCGCGGACCAGGCGGCGGGGAAGGCGCCGACGGCACACAGGCGGACGGCAGCGTCAGCGTCGGTGGCAAGCGAGTTGAGGAGGGAGAGGCCGCCGACGGCGACGTCGGGGTCCTCCACGTGGCGGCGGAGCATGGACACAATGAGCGCAAAGGCGTCAGGGTCGGCGGCCTCCAGCGCGACGCGGAACTTGGCGCCGTCGCACAGGACGGCGAGGAGGGACACGAGAGGCGCGCACACCATGGCGCTGCTGCCGCGTGACCGCAGGGCGGTGAGGGCGGCGCGCACGGCGCCGCGCTTGTGCGCAATGCGCACGTTGTTCTCATTGTCCACGCAGCACAGCTGCAGCACGGCGCACGTGCCGCGCAGCAGGCTGTGCTCCGGGTTGGTGGCCAGCAGGGAGCACAGGGCGTCCACGCCGCCCTCCAGGCGCATGGACAGCGCAAACTTTTTGGAGTGGCGCGCAAACAGCAGCAGGAGGTCGCACGCCAGCGTGCATGCCTCTGCCGTCGACCCGCTGCGGCGCAGCACCGTGATGAGCGGCTTGGTGCCGATCTCCAGCGACAGCGCGCGTGACACGGTGCGGCTCGAGTCTGCCAGCCGGTACGCCAGCCGCAGCGCCAGCGCCGTCGTGTGCCCCGACGACCGCGCCGCCAGCGCATTCACAAACGACGCTATCTTGCGCCGCACGTCCTTCACGCACACCGCCTTCAGGCCGCGCGACGTGTCGGCAATGCCGTCCAGGTTCAGCAGCCCGATCTCCACCTCTGCCGGCGACGCCGACCCCAGCGCCGCCAGCGCCGCCTTCAGCTCGTCCGCCATGGTGGCGTGGTGGGCGGGTGGGTGTGTGTGTGGGGGGGGGGGGGGGTGGGGGGGGCCGGGGGCGGGCGGGGGGGGCGGCCCCGCCGGGTCGGTCCCCACCAGCGCCGACCCCTTGGGGTGCGGGAAGAAGTAGGGGCCGCCGACCCGGGGCGCAGCACCGCCGATGGGTTCGGCGGTCACCGTGCCGGTGCTGCCGGTGACGTGGTTGCCGTAGAGGGCCAGGGCGAGGTTTTCTTTTGTGAACTCCTCGATGGTGAGG
>Ga0066256_1002038_pt1 | contig 23926 bp, 21 predicted proteins | sample ThiBio_1000_biof_FD_87107 | JGI IMG/M metagenome (GOLD analysis project Ga0066256, IMG submission 87107) | Wastewater bioreactor microbial communities from Cape Town, South Africa - Thiocy_expt_1000_biof (version 2) | ecosystem: Engineered > Bioreactor > Thiocyanate-remediating >... | reverse complement strand
GGGGGCGGGCGTTCGGTCAGCAGGATGCGGCCATCGGGCAGATGCGCCATCGCCCAGCCCGCCGAAACCTGGCTGTTCAGCACCGTCACCGTATAGTCGGTGGCCTTGCGGTAGGGGGCGCGGGTCTGCTGCGGAAACTGGCGGGTATCGGCCTTCTTCTCAAAAGGGCGCGCATCCACCGGCTGGCCGGGAACGGTGGCATAAACCGGGGTGCGCGGCAGGCCGCCCGCATTGTAATCGGGGACGGGCTTGGGCGGCGTCGCCTGGGCGGGGGGCGGGGTCTGCGCCGTCAGCACGGCATGGGCGGCGGACAAGGCCAGGATGGCGAGCAGACGTTTCATGATTCCCCCCTGTTATTGCGGTCATTAAAGCCCTGGGCCGCCAAGGCTGCAACCAAGACCCGGCCGGAATGTTCTCACCCTGCGAGGTGGTAGCGGAAAGGCATGTCATGATGCGGACGGTCACTCTGCTGGTGCCGGCGGGCCTGTGCGCGCTGGCGGCGTGCGCGGGCAACAGCGGAAACCCCAACGGCGCCGCCTATGCGGGCGATCCGGGCGGCACCATCGCCGCCGCGCCGCAATGGAACGGCCCGCCGGCGGCCTATGACCCCCCCGGCCCCCCGCCCCAGACCGACACGACCCGGATCGCGCCTCTCCACAACGACGCGCCACCGGCCCCCCGCTGACCGGCGGTCAGCCGAAGACGGCCTGCGCGATGCGGAAGGTGGCGAAGGCGGCGACATAAGCCAGCGCCGTCATGTAGGCGAACATCACAAAGGGCCAGAACCAGCCGTTGGTCTCGCGCTTGACCACCGCCAGGGTCGAAAGGCACTGGGGCGCGAAGACATACCAGGCCAGGAAGGCCAGGGCCGAAGCCATGCTCCACTTGGCCGCCAGGGTGGCGACCAGCCCGGCCTCATTCTCGCCCGCGATGGAATAGACCGTGCCCAGCGCGCCCACCGCCACCTCGCGCGCCGCCATGCCCGGCACCAGCGCCACCGCCATCTCCCAGCTGAAACCGATGGGGGCCAGCACCGGCAGCATGGCGTGGCCGATCATCCCGGCAAAGCTGTAGTCGATCGCCGGTCCCACAGCACCCGGCGGCGGCGCCGGGAAGGTGGCCAGAACCCAGATCAGCACCATCATGGCGAAAATGGTGGTGCCGGCGCGGGTGAGGAAGATCTGGCCGCGGGTCAAGACGCCGCGCAGCACATTCTTGAGGTCGGGCAGCTTGTAGCTGGGCAGTTCGATCAGGAACGGGTCGGAGGCGCTGCGCCAGATCAGCCTGCGGATCACAAAGGCCACGATCAGCGCGCTGGAGATGCCCACCGCATACAGGCCGAACATCACCAGCCCCTGCAGGCTGGCGAAGCCCCAGACGGTGCGGTCGGGAATGAAGGCGGCGATGACCAGGGTATAGACCGGAATGCGCGCCGAGCAGGTGGTCAGCGGCGCGACCAGGATGGTGGTGAGCCGGTCGCGCTTGTTGTCGATCACCCGCGCCGACATGATGCCGGGAATGGCGCAGGCGAAGCTGGACAGCAGCGGAATGAAGGCCCGGCCATGCAGGCCCGCCACGCCCATCATGCGGTCCATCAAGAAGGCGGCGCGGGCCATATAGCCGAAGTCTTCCAGGAAGATGATGAAGAAGAACAGGATCAGGATCTGCGGCAGGAAGACCAGCACGCTGCCCACGCCCGCGATCACACCGTCGGCCAGGAAGCTTTGCAGCAGGCCCTCGGGCAGCGTCTCCTTGACCAGATCGCCCAGCGCGGTGAAGCCGGCGTCGATCAAATCCATGGCGGGCGTCGCCCAGGTGAAGACCGCCTGGAACATCAGGAACAGGATGGCGAACAGGATGATGGTGCCCGCCACGGGATGCAGCAGCAGGCCGTCCATGCGGCCGGTCCAGGTGTCGGGACGCAAGGGTGGCTTCACATGGTCGCGCAGGATGCGCTCGGCGTCGCGATGGGCCTGGCGCAGTTCCGTCGCGCTGGGCTCGCGCCAGGCGAGAGGCTGCGCCGCCGCGCCCTGCGCCTGTCCGGCCAGCGCGTCCACCTGCGCCAGCAGGGTATCCAGCCCGCGCTTGCGGACCGCCACGGTGGTGACGATGGGAATGCCCAGCGCCCGCGACAGGCCCTCCAGGTCGATGCGGATGCCCTGGCGCTCGGCGATGTCGAACATGTTGAGCGCCAGCACCAGCGGACGGCCCACCTGCTTCAGTTCCAGCGCCAGCCGCAGCACCAGCCGCAGATTGGTGGCGTCGGCGACGCAGACGAGAATCTCGGGCGCGGCCTCGCCATTCAGCCGTCCCAGCACCACATCGCGGGTGACGACCTCGTCCGGGCTGCGGGCGCGCAGCGAATAGGTACCCGGCAGATCGAGAATCCGCACCGGGCGTCCGGCAGGGGTGACGGCGGCGCCTTCCTTGCGCTCCACCGTGACGCCCGGATAGTTGGCGACCTTCTGGCGCGCGCCGGTCAGGGCGTTGAACAGCGAGGTCTTGCCGGTGTTGGGATTGCCCACCAGCGCGATGCGGATCGGACGCGCGGCCTCGCTCATGGGCTGGCCTCGGCGGCGGCTTCGGCGGTGACGTCCACCAGAATGGCGCCGGCCTCGCGGCGGCGCAGCGCCACCCGCATGTCGTCCAGCTTCAGCGCCATGGGATCGCGGCCGATCAGGCCTTCCTGCAGCACCTGAAAATGCGCGCCTTCGACGAAGCCGATTTCCAGCAGGCGGCGCTCCAGTTCCTCATGGCCCAGTTCCGCCGCATCGGCATGACCATGGGTGTCGATGCCCCGCACCACGCCCCGGTCGCCCCGGCCCAAATCGCTCAGTCGCACGCCAACGCCTTTCTTCCGCCCCGCCCGGCCCGCCGGGCCACCCGCTTGTTACGACCAATTCTCATTTGCGGCAAGGTTCGGCGGCGCGCGGCTCCACTTTCAAAATAAGCATATGGTCGCATGGGGTTATTCCGGCGGGAGGCGGCGGGGTCAGTCCGGCAGGGCGAAGGCCATGACGGTATCGGCGCTGGCCGGAATGTCGGCCCAAAGCCCCTCTGCCGCCCCCGCCCCCCCATGTGGCCCCCCGCCCTGCCCCCGCCAGGTCACCGGCGGGCCATAGAGCGAGGCGGGCCGCCGGACCCCCCAGAGCTGCTTGCCGGTCGCCGTCTCGAAGGCGCGCAGCCGCTTGTCGTCGGTCGCGCCGATGAAGGTGACGCCGCCCGCCGTGGTGATCGGCCCGCCCATGCTGGGGCGGCCGGTATCGGGATCGGCCAGCCCGTCGCTGACGCCCAGATTGACGCGCCAGGCGATGGCCCCGCTATCGACATTCACGGCATAGAGGCTGCCCCAGGGCGGGGTCTGGCACGGCATCTTGCTGTCCGGATCGCGGAACCAGGTATAGCCGTTGCGCATGTTGTAAGTGCCGTCCGGCATCTTGCGCATGGACTGCTGCGAGCCCATGTCGGTGCTGTTGACGATATAGAGGCCGCGGGTGGGATCGAAGGCGCCGTGGCTCCAGTCGATGCCGCCCCAGTTGCCGGGAAAACGCGCGGGCGCGGAATTGACGCGCGGCGGCGCGAAGAACTTGGCATCCACGATGGTCATGTCCTTGACCAGCTTTTCGCAGGCGGCGCGGTGCGCGGGCGAGACATTGGCCAGTTCGGACATCGCGAAGCTGGTGCGGCCCAAGGGCGGCGTCACCGACATGGGCTGGGTGGGCGCGGGCGCCTCGCCCGGCACGTCGGTGTCGGTGGGCACCGGCACTTGCCGCACATCATGAATGGGCTTGCCGGTCACGCGGTCCAGCAGGAACAGCAGACTGGCCTTGCTCATCACCGCCACAGCGGGAATGCTTATCTTGCCCTTGGGGCCATCCTTCTTCACCTCGACCAGCGTGGTCAGCGGCAGGTCGTAATCCCACAAATCATGGCGCAGCGCCTGGAAGTGCCAGAGATACTGGCCCGTGGCGGCATTCACCGCCACCAGCGAGTTGGAGAACAGGCTTTCGCCTTTCCGGTCGGCGCCATACTGGTCGAAGGTGGGGGCGCTGAACGGCAGATAGGCGATGCCGCGTTCGGCATCCAGGATCACGCTGGTCCAGACGTTGACGCCCGACCGCTTGACCCAGCTTTCCCCCTCCCAGGTGTCATGAAATCGAGCGCCCGGCTGCGGCACGCCGTCGAACTGCCAGACCTCCTTGCCGGTGCGGACATCCAGCGCCCGCACCCGGCCCGAAGCGCCTTTCTGCGGCGTCTCCTGGGTGCGCGAGCCGGTGATGACCAGATCGCGGAAGATGGTGGGCGCGGCGGTGAAGCCATAAAAGGCCGCGGGATAACCCTGCATCACATCCGGCGTCTTCATATCCACCACGCCGTCCACCCCGAAGCCGCGCGCGGGCGCGCCGGTCCTGGCCTCCAGCGCGATCATCAGCCCCTGGCGGGTGCCGAAGACGATGCGGGGGCCATGGGATGCGTCGCCCGGCCACCAGGCCGCGCCGCGCGCGGCCGGGCTGTCATTGCCGCGTACTTGATAAGCCCAGAGCTGTTTGCCGGTATCCGCCTCCAGCGCCACCAGCCGCCCATAAGGGGTGGAGACAACCATGATGCCGTCCACCACCAGCGGCGTGTTCTGTGACGCCTGGAAATTCTTGGCCTCGGGCGTGCGCATATGGAAGGTCCAGACGGGCGCCAGCCGCGCCACATTCGCGGGCGTGATCTGGGTCAGTGGGGAATGGCGCGTCTCGCCGGGATCATGACCGTAGGCGGGCCATTCCTGCGACGGCTGCGCGGCCGCGCGTCCGGCCGCCCCGGCGAGCAGGAGGGCCAGCAAGGTGGTGAAAATTGTCGCGGTACGGATCATGATCCCCTGCCACCCCTTGGCCCAACCCTTGACCCAGCCTCTGATGGGCCTTTTCCACAGGTTCGCCGGTTTGCCGCCTTCCGGCAAGGGTGGCATAAAGCGGCGGTTTCACCGGATATCGTCCTATGTCCCGCCTGTTTGCCTCCAGCCTTGCCTCGCCCAGCGTCGTCAATGTCAGGGACCTGCGCCGGCTCGCCCGCGACCGGCTACCCGACGCGGTGTTCGACTATCTGGACGGAGCGGCGGACGACGGGGGGACGCTGAACGACAGCGAGGCCGCCTTCCGCGAGGTCCTGTTCAAGCCGCGCTTCGCGGTGGCGACGCCCGCCTGCGACCTGTCGGTGACGGTGCTGGGCCACCGGCTGGAACTGCCCTTTCTGCTCGCGCCCATCGGCTATTCGCGGCTGATGCATCCGCGCGGCGAGTTGGCCGCCTCCGGCGCGGCGGGCCGGGCGGGCACCGCCTATATCCTGTCCACCATGTCGGGCCACACCATCGAGGATGTGAAGAAGCAGTCGTCCGGCCCCACCTTCTATCAGCTCTATCTGGCGGGTGGACGCGGCGCGGCGGAAGCGGCCCTCGCCCGCGCCAAGGCCGCCGGATACACCGCGCTGTTCGTCACCATCGACACGCCGGTGGCGGGCAACCGCGAGCGCGACATCCGCAACGGCATGAAGCCGCTGATGGGCCGCAATCCCTTCGCCAAGATCAAATACCTGCCCAACATCCTGTCGCATCCGCGCTGGCTGGCCGGTTACCTGCTGGACGGCATGAGCCGGCCCTTCCCCAATATCGTGGTGCCCGGCGCCGGCAAGGGATCGGGGCCGCTACAGGCGGTGGATGTGGCCGCGGCGCTGGAATCGGCGCAGGTGTCCTGGACCGACCTGACCTGGATCCGGCAAGTCTGGGACGGCCCCATCGTGATGAAGGGCGTGATGACGGCGGACGACGCCAAGCGCGCCATGGATCACGGCGCGCAGGGCATCGTGGTCTCCAATCATGCCGGGCGGCAGCTGGACGGGGTGGCGGCCAGCCTGCGCGTGCTGCCGGGCATCGCCGAGGCGGTGGGCGACAGGATCGAGGTGCTGTTCGACGGCGGCATCCGGCGCGGCGCCGATGTGGTGCGCGCCATGGCGCTGGGGGCGAAAGCCTGCCTGTTGGGACGCGGCTATGCCTATGGCATGGCGGCGGCGGGCGATGCGGGCGTGGACCGGGCGGTGGAAATCTTCAAGGCCGATATCGTCCGCACCCTCAAGCTGCTGGGCAATCCCTGTATCCGCGATCTGGATTCGTCTTACGTCGCGCCGCGTCCCGGCTTCCGGGTGGATTAGTCCGAATCCCGGTAATCCGGCTTGAACACCGGCAGCAGCCCCGGCGTCATCAGGTCCCCGAAAGCCGCTGTTCGTGCCAGCGCCGCTCGCCGCGGATCAGCAGCCAGGACACCGCCCCCAGCACGGTGAAGCCCGCCGCGATGGGCACCAGGGTGCCGTCGTAAAGCTGGCCGATCAGCGTGCCCAGGCACAGCGAGACCCCCGATGACGCCGCGCCGATGATCGCCGAGGCCATGCCCGCCACATCGCCCATCGGCTCCATGGCGATGGCGTTGAGGTTGCCGAACATCACCCCGAAAGCGAAGAACAGCACCGCCGCATAGGCCAGGAACATCGGCAGGGTGATGGCGGTGACGCCATGCAGCGCCAGGAAAACGGCCGAGGCCGCCACGATCGTCAGCGCGCCGCGATGGCAGATCAGACGCATCCCCCAGCGGCCCACCAGGCGGGAATTGAGCAGCGACGCGCCGCCCAGCACCAGGGCCAGCGCTCCGAAATAAAGGGCGAAGCGTTCGCCCGCGCCGAACTGGTCCTGGAAGATCTGGCGCGAGGCGCCCAGATAGCCGATCAGGCTGCCGAAGGTCAGGCCCATCGCCACCATATAGGTGGCGGTGGTGCGGTTGCGCAGCACTTGGCCGAAGCCGTGGGCGAAGGCCGCCGCCGTGAGCGGCACGCGATGGGACGGCGGCAAGGTCTCCTCCAGCCGGACGGCGATCCAGCTTCCCACCATCACCGCATAGACGATGTAGAGCAGGAAGATGGCGCGCCAGCCCGAGACATGCATCACCGCCAGCCCCAGGCTGGGGGCGATGGCCGGGACCAGGATGAAGACCATCATCACCAGCGACATCACCCGCGCCATGTCGCGGCCGGCAAAGCGGTCGCGCACCACCGAGACGGCGGTGACATAGGGCGCGGCCACGCCCAGCCCCTGCACGAAGCGGCCCGCCAGCAGCAGGGTGAAATCCGCGGCCAGCCAGCAGGCGACGCTGCCCGCCAGATAGAGCGCGATGCCGGCATTCAGAACCGGCTTGCGGCCCAGCGCGTCGGACAGCGGCCCCGCCACCAGCTGGCCGATCGCCATGCCGGAGAAGATGGAGACGATGACAAGCTGGGTGCGGTTGATGTCGGCCACACCCAGATCGGCCCCGATCAGCCCCAGGGCGGGGAGCATGGCGTCGATGGAGATGGCGACGATGGAGATCATCAACGCCATCAGCAGGGTGAATTCCTTTTCAGAAATGCGCAGGGCCATGAAAATCCGGGAACGTGTGACGGCACGAGGACGGGCTAGCCCGCCGTTTGCCAGGGGGATGGCATTTTTCCGCGCCGCCTCCAAATCTTTTCAGAGATTTCACTTTGATTTATGACACGGGTAGTAGATTATCGCCCTGGGGATGGGAACCACGGAACGCCACTGACGAGCCAAAAGCCGCCATGCAACACGACCCCAAACAGACCGCGATCCTGAACTATCTCAGCCTCTATGCCGCGCCCTGCGCCGCCTGGATGGACGATGACTCCGATGCGTCCGCCATGGCGGCCGATCCGGCGCCGCAGAAGCCGGCCGGGCCGGACACGCCCAAGGACTGACCTCTCGCCCGGCCGCCCGCCTGGCCGTCAGCCCGCCTGGCGGTTCACATAGCCGTAGCGCAGGTTGCTGGGATCGGCCCCCGCCTTTTCATACTGGCGCTTGCGGGCGCTGTAGGTGTCCTGGCGGATGGCGGCGCCCAGCCGGGCCTTGTCCACGTTATAAAGCCGGGCGTTGGTGTCACCGAAGATCGCGGTCTTGACCGGGCCGGTGGCGGGGCCCAGGGCTGCGAAGCCGTGCGCCTTGCGCATGTCCTCGGGGATTTCCAGACGGCGCAGGCCCTCGATCTGCCATTGCGGCGAGCCGGTCCAGAGCGCATCGGTGCCCCACACCACCCGTTCAGGGCCCAGCCCCCGGATCAGCGTGCCCAGGATCGCGGCGCAGACACGCGGTTGCGCCACCAGGGTGGAGGCGAAAATCTGCCCCAGATCGCCATAGACATTGGTGACGCCATGCTTGCCCGGAATCTCGGCCAGGTCGGTCACCCATTCCAGCCGCCCGGTCTTTTCAAACTCGGCCAGCGCGGCGGCGGGGTTCTCGTTGCGGAAGGCCGAATGATAGATGATGAAATTGAGCTGCGGCCAGTCCCTGGCCGCCTTGGCCACGTCGGAAACATCGGCGTAATGTTCCAGCCTGGGATACTGCCGGGCGGTGGCATGGCTGAACAGGCCCTTGTGGACGCAGACATTGCGGATGCCCGCCTTGAGCATCTTTTCATAGCCCTTGTAGGTGGTCTTTTCGTCATCCATCCGCCAGGGATGAACGCTGAGATCCTTGTGGGTGTTGTCACCCACCGTATAGCCCTTGGCCGATTCCGGCTTCAGCGCCAGCGCCGCGTCCAGATCGTCCAGCCAGCCGGGACGGCCCGGCGTGAAGATGGCATGGGCGAACAGGCGGCGGCTGCCCGCTTCGGCATTCACCCGCTGGCGCGCCGCCGCCATCTGGGCGTTGGTGAGAAACCAGTCCTGCGGGATTTCAGACGGCGCCGACGAGATCAGCGCCACCTTGGTGTCGCTGTCCAGGAACATCTCCTTTTTATAATTGTCGAACTTCAGGTCTTCGATGGTCTGTTCCTTTTCCGCCAGCGCCTTGTTCCAGCCTTGGCGGCCCACCGCCGCCCGCATGGCGACGAAACCGGTCAGGCGGGTATCGTCGCGCAGGAAATGGGTGTGCATGTCCATGATGAACTGGTCTTTCAGCGCAGCGGCGCGGGCGCCCGCCTGTTCCGGCGTCGCCGCCTCGGCGCGGCTGACCTCGAACAGCGGGCCATAGACCTGGTTCATCGCCAGATAGGCCGCCGCCATGCCGGAGGCGGTCTGGAAGAAACGGCGGCGCGACAGACCCTGATGGCGGCCCAGTTCGTCGGCCAGCGCCAGCATCCGCGCCTCGACCGCGCGCTGGTCCGCATTCTGCGGCGGCGGATAATATTCGTCGCTGGACACCGCCTGGGTGGGGATCGGCGTGCGATGGGGACACAATTCCGACGGCGTGAGTTCGGACAATTCCCGGTCCGTCAGCATTCCGGCCATGGCGCGCCTCCCATTCGGTCCGCCAAAGCCTAGCAAGCGGAAGAATGCGCGCAAGGCTGCCACGAAAAAGACATAACCGCCGGGGTAGCGTTACGGGCGCACGGACTGTTTCTCCCGCGGTGCAACAACAAGATGGGGCCAAAACCCCGCAGGATGGTTTTTCAGCGCAGGGGAATGTTCCATGTCCAGTCCTGAGGCCGCTTCCGAAGCCGCGCCGCGCCAGACCCTGTCCCTGGCCGACGGGCTGGTGCTGGTGGTGGGCATGGTGGTGGGCATCGGCATCTTCGCCACCCCGTCGCTGGTGGCGCAGTTCGCCGGCGACCGTTCCAGCTATCTTCTGGTCTGGCTTCTGGGCGGCGGCCTGACCCTGATCGGCGCGCTCTGCTATGCCGAACTGGCCTCCGCCCATCCCCATGCGGGCGGCGAATATCACTTCCTGTCGCGCGCCTATGGCCGCGGCGTGGCGCTGCTGTTCGCCTGGGCCCGATGCACCGTGATCCAGACCGGCGCCATCGCCCTGGTCGCCTTCAGCTTGGGCGTTGACGCCCGGGGCCTCGGGCCGTGGGGGCCCATGGGGGGGGCGACCCACGCCGAGGTCATCGTCGCGGTGTTCACCGCCATCACCATGGCGGGAACGGGGCAAGGCAAGCGGACCCAGCAGATCTCCCCCGCGATGGATGTGGCGGCGCTGCTGCTGCTGCTCACCGCCGCGGCGGCGGTGTTCCTGTCGGGTCATGCCGCGCCCGTGGCGGCGCCCGCGCCCGCCGCGCCCGGCGGCAACCCGCTGGGGCTGGCGATGGTGTTCGTGCTGCTCACCTTTGGCGGTTGGAACGAGGCGGCCTATATCTCGGCCGAACTGCGCGACGGCCATCGCAACATGGTGCGGGTGCTGGTGTTGAGCATCCTGTTCGTCACCCTGCTCTATTTCCTGGTGGCCTGGGCCTATCTCTATGTCCTGGGCTGGGACGCCCTGCAGACATCCAGCACCGTGGCGGCGGATGTGATGCGCGCCGCCTTCGGCCCCGCGGGCGCGACGCTGCTGTCGGCGCTGGTCTGCGGCGCGGCGATCAGCACCCTGAACGCCACTATCTTCACCGGCGCGCGGGTCTATTACGCCCTGGGGCAAGACCTGAAGGGCCTGCACCGCTTCGGCACCTGGAGCGCCAAGGGCGAGAACCCCGCCAACGCCTTCCTGCTGCAGGGCGCCATCGCGCTGGCGCTGGTGGTTCTGGGCGCGGCTTCGCGCAGCGGCTTCAAGACCATGGTGGAATATACCGCGCCGGTCTTCTGGCTGTTCATGACCCTGGTGGGCGGGGCGCTGTTTTTGTTCCGGCGGCGCGAACCGGGCCGCGCCCTGCCCTATCGGGTGCCGCTCTATCCCCTCACCCCGGCGATCTTCATCGCCACCTGCCTCTATATGCTGTATTCCAGCCTGGTCTATACCGGCATGGGCGCGCTGTTCGGCGTCGGCGTGCTGGTGGCGGGAACACCCTTGCTGCTGCTGGCCCGCGGCCAGGCGCGGGAATTGGCGCGATGAGTGCACGGCTTTGATTCCAGACGAAACCAACAGGAGGTTTGTGATGCGCGGATTTCTCTCTCGGATGCTGGGGGCATCCTGTATCGCGTTGCTGATGACGGCGGGCACGGCGCCCCTTTCCTCATCTTTCGCCCAGGCCGCCCAGAAACCCTATGAGCCGACGGTCGGCCAGCAGGGCAAGGATGTGGTCTGGGTGCCGACGCCGCAGGCGCTGGTGGACCGGATGCTGGACATGGCCAAGGTCACGCCCAAGGACATCCTCTATGACCTGGGATCGGGCGACGGCCGCACCGTGATCACCGCCGCCAAGCGCGGCGTCAACGCCCCCGGGGTGGAATTCAACCCCGACATGTTCCTGCTGTCGGAGCTGAACCTGCGGCTGCGCCCCACCCTCTTGAACATGAAGCCGGGCACCCGCGTGGTCTCCAACACCTTCGACATGAGCGACTGGGAACCGGACGAACAGGTCCAGGCCAATGTCAACTGCACCAGCTATTGCCGCGCCATGCTGTGGATCGTGCCGGCCAAGGTGGAAGGCAACTGGCAGCTGGGCAGCGATTTCCTGTCGCTGGACCAGCAGTTCCAGATGGTGATGGGCACCTATAAGGGCGCCAAGGTCAGCGGCAAGCTGAAGGGCGACCAGATCACCTTCCAGGCGGGCGGCCAGACCTATACCGGCCATGTGAGCGGCAACAAAATGGAAGGCACGGTCGGCGGCGCCAAATGGACCGCCGTCAAGAAGTAGCCTGATCTCAAATTGGAAAAGGGCGGGGCTGTCCCCGCCTTTTTCTTGGTGCGAAACCTAGGGCCTTGACGACGGGTTGGCGCTCCGGCCCGCCACAAGCGAGGTGCGGATCAACCCGTTTCTGGGATCCATCTTCTCCCAAGTATCTCCCAACGTCTTACCCGCCAGAGCTTCACAGAAGGATTTTAGCGGCTGGGCCGGCTGCGGCGGGTTTGTCTGGGTCACACATATGCTTCCCTCACCATACGTCCAGGTACCGCTGGTCTGCCTGGCCACCGTGACACCGACAGATGTCCATGTGTGGTCCGGCTCGAAAAATATGTCGTTGATCGCAAAGCGGTTCTCGACTCGCAACGTGTTCTTGAAGAGCAAATCAGGCAGCCCCGCATCATCGGCGACAGCCGCCGCCGGGGACATGACAATCGCCGCAAGAACTATCGTGGCAATTCTCTTCAACATGACCCCATCCATTCCTCTGCTTTTCCGGCTGACCTTCAGCGGCTGTGCGCCGCAGCGACGGCGCCGGGCCGCGCCGCGAAGGGCAACGTGATCGCCTTGTCGCGCACCAGGGTCTTGCCGTCGAAGCGGAAGCCGATCAATTCGCGCTCGGCGGCGCATTGCTGCAGCAGCAGCGTGCCGCTGGCGTTCCAGGCCGCGCCCTGGGCCCAGTGACAGGTGTCGGCGCGGGCCACCTCCCGCAGCCTGCCGTTTTCCAGCGCATAGACCTTGAACAGACCGATCACCTTGTTCCAGGCCGGATCGGTCTTGCTGGTGGCCGCGCCATTGGCCAGCACCACCGCGACGTGGCGACCATCCGGCGACAGCAGCACATGCTCCGGCGTCCTGCCCGCCCGCGTCACCGAGGCCAGCTTCATGGTCCGCAGGTCGGTCACCGTGACCGAGCCGGTCCTGTCCGCGCCGGTGCCGCCGACATTGGTGTTGATCAGCCAGCGGCCGTCGGGCGTCACCACCGCGCCATAGGCGGAACGGCCCGTCGCCAGTTCCCGGTCCGTGCGGGTGAGGCGGCTGCCGTCCACCGCCAGTTCGAACAGCTTGCCCGCGTTCCAGGTCACGGCATAGGCATGGCGGCCGTCGGGCGCAAAGACGACATCGGCGGGGGCGGAATCCTTGTCCAGCATCACCTTGCCCGCCGGGGTCAGTGTCTTGCCCTTCACCGTGAAGGCGTAGATCGCGCCCTCGTCCCGCGCCGCCACCAGCGCCAGCGTGCCCGCGCGGTTCAAGCTGATGCCGGCCGCGTTGGGACCGGCCTTCACGGTCTGGAGCAATTTGGGATGGGCGGGATCGGCCAGGTCGATCACCGACACCTTGTCGTCGGACACCGGATTGAGCGGGTCGGCGGGATTGTATTTCTGCGCCGCCGTGACGATGGCGAAGGACTGGTCCTTCGCCACCACCACCGCATTGGGCGAGCCGATCATCGAGGCGGGCGCATTGACCCCGCCCAGCACCCGCACCGGCCGGGCCGCCAGGCCCAGCCCCGCATGGCTGCCGGGCACAGGTGGGGGGGTCTCGCCCGCCAGCAACTGCTTGCCGTCATTGGCGGCGACGGCCAGTTCGGCCCGTGCCGCCGGTGACACCGACATCAGCGGCGCCAGCACCATCGCCGCCGCCATCATCCCGCCCTTGTGCATCCCCGCTCCCCCTGAATGTCGGGGCAAGTCTGACGTTACCCACGCCGGCGGGCAAGCCTGCCCCGGTCAGGCGGCGCCCGGCAGGAGGACGGTGATCTCAAAACCGGCCGGATCCAGATTGCGCGCCGTCACACGGCCCCCCAGCCCCTCCACATTGCGCCGGACGATCCACAGGCCCAGGCCCTGATGGCCGCCCGCGAAGTCCGCATCGGGCAGCGTGGATTCCCCCGCATCGCGGAAGGAGGCGCTGCGCTCGAAGATATGGGGCAGGATATCCAAAGCGGCGCCGGGGCCATGATCGCGCACCCGCAGGCAGGCCGTGTCGCTTTCGGCCCGCAATTCGATCTCTATTGTCCCGCCCGGCGGCGTGAAGCCGGCGGCGTTCTCCAGCAGGTTCTCGATCACCGGCTCCATCACATCCTCGTTGGCGAAGGCCATCACGCGCGAATCGAGCAGGATCACCAGGCGCTTGCCCTGCACCTCCAGCGCCGCCTGGCAGGCGGGCAGCATGTCGCGCAGAAAGCGCGACAGATCCATCGGCTGGCGGGCGGGATAGATCAGGTCGGCGTCCACTTGGTCCAGGTCGCGCTGGGCCGAGATCATGGCGTCCAGCCGCGCCACCGCCCGTTCGATCAGTTCGATGCCGCGCCGCGCCCCCGCCTCCCCCGGCGGCAAGGCGCGCTTGACCGGCTCCACCGACTGGGCGATCACCGCCAGCGGCGTCTTCAGGGCATGGCTGTTTTCCTCGGCCGCTTCCTTCATCCGGCGCTGCGAACCGGTCAGCGAATCCACCAGCGAGTCGAAATCCTCCGCCACGCCGCGCAGTTCGGGAATCGTGTTGCTGCGCCGGAAGGAGACGGGCGCGCCGTCGCGCAGACGGATATGGCGCGCCGCCTCGCGGAAGCGCCGCACATTGCGCCACATATGGAAGAACAGCCACAGCACCAGCGCGGCGGCGACCAGATAGATGATCCCCGGCATGAAAATGGTGGGCGCGCGCCAGAAGGGCAGGCCGATGGGCGTGCGCGACAGGCTGGCGGCATTCGCCGAGGTGATGACGATCCAGCAATTGCCCTTCACATGCACCGGCGTCATGGCGGCCAGGATTTCCTGCCGCCCCGCCGGATTGACGAAGCGCAGATCCAGATTGGCGCTGCCGTCGCAGCTGGGGCCCAGGCGCTGAAACAGGCCGGTGCGGACCAGCTCGGCCCGTTCGGCGTCCAGATATTGCCGCGACACCGACGGCACCGCGGCGACATAGAGGAAGCTGTCGCTGTCCTTCAGCCGCACCAGGATCTTGATGCGGGTATCGCCGACCGCGGCGGCGGCCAGCGCCTCGCGCATCTCGTCGGGCGGGGCGCTGGCGAATTTCTCGAAATGGCCGCGCAGCATGGCGGCCAGGACATGATTGGTCTGCGCCACCGCGCCCCGGATCAGGGCAAGCTGCTCACGCTCGGCCCGCGCGAACTGCCAATAGAGCAGGATCGGCACCGACAGCAGCACCAGCGCCAGCAGCACCAGCTTCAGGCTGAAGGAATGGACCAGGCGCCAGGACAGGCTCCTATTGTTCGGGTCCATCCAGCCACCTGTAGCCGAAGCCCGGGTAGTTCTTGATCTGCGAGAAGCGCGGGTCCACGTCGCGGAATTTCTGCCGGATTCGCTTGATGAAGGCGCGCACATTGGTGCGGAAGCCGATCTCGCCGTCGCCGGCCAGGAAGCCCTCGCCATGCACGATGTCATAAAGCTCGCGATAGCTGACATCGCGCTGGGCCTGTTGAACGAGATAGGCGACGATGTTGAACTCGGTCAGGGTCAGGTTGACATTGGCCTGCCGCCACAAAGCGCGGCGCGAGTCATAGCGCAGGGTCAGGCCGCCATGCTCGCGGATGTCGCCGCCCGGTATCTGGGCCGGGGCCTGGGCCTGGAAGCGGCGCTTGTCGCCGCCCAGGATCAGTTCGATCCGGCGCAGCAGGATGGCGAAGCTGCGCGACTTTTCCACGAAGTCCACCGCGCCGCCCAGAAGACCGGCCTCCTCGTAGATCTGATCGCTGAGCACGGTGAGGACAATGATGGGAATATCTATGTTCCGCGCCCGCACCCGCTGCATCACCTCGATGCCGCTGAGGCCGGGCATCTTCCAGTCCAGCAGCATCAGGTCGGCCGCCGGGCCGCCGCCCAGATAATCCAGCGCGGCGGCGCCGCCGGGAAAAGGCTGCGCCTGGTAACCGGCATCGGCCAGGTTGGTGCTCACCGATTCCCGGAACAGCGCGTCATCGTCCACCACCATCACCCGGCCGCGCGCCGCGGCGGTTTCAGTCTGCATCATTCTTCCTCGCGGCCGTGCTGGCGCTTTGACTCATGTTCAGGATGTGACGGATGCAGACGTCGGATACGTCCAGCACATCGCCGTCGCGGTTGCTGCCGCCATATTTGAGGACTCGAAATGCGGCAGCATTGAGGTTGGGATAGAAAATCACGCGAAAGGAACAATCCCGCGCGGTATATATCCATTCGCGGGACAGATCCCCATCGCGGACTTGCGCGGGCGGACCCAGCAAGGCGCGCACCGCTTCGGGACCAAGGCCGATCAAGCGGTCCGGATCGAGCGTGACCGCTTTGGGCCGCGCGGCGGATGCCGGGCGCGGACGCTTGACGGGGCGCACCGCCGGCGGCGGCGGCGACGCATGGTCGCCGGCATGACCGATCCGGGATGCGGGAAGGTCAATCGCGGGCGGCGGCGTGTCGCTCGGGGTCGTGCAGCCGCCCAATGCAAGTGCCAGCGTCATCGCTGCGACCGGAGCGATAACCGGCGCGCGCGCGGCATGAGGCGGCCGCCAACGGAACCAGTTCCGGCCGATACCATGCACCTGCATACGCGCCTCTTTTCATACCGGCCGCCCCCCGCACGGGTCTTTTCTTATCGTGATTGCGCAAGGCGCGGGAAGCCCGCGCCCGCGCCCGGACGCGGTGGGCCACGGAAAGTCCCAACAATGTCACAACCGTCCGGCGCCATATCGCCGGTGCGCTGCTGCAACCGCACACGCCAAAGACCGTGAAAAAATTGCGGCTTTGCGCCAAACCGCGACATTACGCCCGGCATTTCGCGCTCAGTCCGGCGGGCCCCATGTGTCACTATCTTGGGGGGGGAACTTTCGTCGCTATGTCCTTGCGCTTTCATCCCGTCGCCGTGGCCTGGCGGGGTCGGGGCCGGCCCCCGGGGGCGCTGTGCGGGCCCGCGCCCGCCGTAATGGCGGCCGAGGAAGCGGGCAATGTCATCGACGCCTTGCAAGCCCGGCTGGATCGCGGCGAGACCCGCCTGACCTTCGACGACAAGGACGGGCACGGCTGGCTGCCCGACCTGCTGACCCAACTGGGCGTGCCCAAGGAATCCCAGCTGCTGGTCTTTTCCAAAAGCAGTATGCAGTTCGAACAGATCAGCCCCCACAAGCCCCGCGCCCTTTATTTCGGCGCCGATGTGGCGCTGGGCACGGTTCAGGAAGGGCGGGTGGTGGAATTCATCACCAACGACCGCAAGGACGGCCTGCGCTTCTACACCCTGGATGCGAAGAAGACGGCGCGTCCGCGTTTCGAGCGGCAATCCAGCGACTGCGACCTCTGCCACAGCCTGGCGGGCAAGGGCGGCCCCGGCATGTTGGTGGCCAATTTCGACGTCGATCCCAGCGGCGATCTGCCCAATGTGGACCCGTCCATGCCCTTCCGCATGACCGACGACACCACGCCCTTCGCCGACCGTTATGGCGGCTGGTACGTCACCGGCCAGACCGGCGCGATGAAGCACCGGGGCAATGTCACGATGGATTTCAGCGTCTCGGCCGAGCCGCCGCCGGGCGGACTGAACATCACCGACCTGTCGGGAAAGATCGACCTGACCAAATATCTGTCGCCCGGCAGCGACATCGTGGCCCTGCTGGTGCTGGAGCATCAGGTGGGCGTGGTGAACCTGATCAACCAGGCCAATGTGCGGTGCCGGGGGCGCGGCGGCTGCGAAAGCGCCGAGGCGCAGGACGTCATCGCGCAACTGGCGCGCTACATGACCTTCACCGGCGCGGTGCCCCTGCCCTCGCCGGTCACCGGCAGTTCCGGCTATGCCGCCGTCTTCGCCCAGGACGGCCCCCGCGACGCGCAGGGGCGCAGCCTGCGCGACCTCGACCTCAAGACCCGGCTGTTGCGCTATCCGCTCAGCTACATGCTCTACAGCGACGCCTTCGCCGGCCTGAACCCGGCGGCGCGGGACAAGGTCTGGCGGCTGGTGCATGACGACCTGACGGCGCGCAAGACCGATGAAGCCCGCGCCGCCATCGCCATCGCCGCCGCCGCGCCGCCGCCCGGCCTGCCCGGCTGGTGGAAATAACGCCGCCGGCGTCAGCCCTCGTCGCCAAGCCCCCAGATGCGATGGGAATCGATCATCAGTTGCAGGATGGCGGCATGGGCGGCGGCGCGGGCGCGCGCCTCGCTGCGGCGCACATCGTAATCCTGCCGCCGCGCGATCAGCAGTTCGGTCAGCCCCTGGTCGCCCAGCTCATAGGCCCGCTGCATCCGCGCCGTCATCGCCGCGCTGGCCTTGGCCGCGACACTGGCCTGCCGCCAGGCTTCCAGGCCCTGCTGCGCCTGGATCACGTCGCGGTCGGCCACGATCTCGACATCGCGCTGCACCTTGCGGGCCGCGACCGATGCCGCCGCCGCTTCCGCCGCCGTCTGGTCGGCGGTGGCCGACCGCAACGCGCCGCCGATGGGCATGGAGAAGCCGACGCCGAAGCCGGTCTCATGGCCGCTGCGCTCCTGAAAGGTGCGAAGGTCCAGGGTGGGATCGGCGAAGCGGTCCAGCCGGGCGCGCCGGGCCAGCCATTCGCGCCGCTCCGCCTCGCTGCGCGCCATCTTGATCTCGTGATTGTCGTCCAGCACCGCCGCGCGCCATTCGTCCCAATCGCCCGGCGGGGCTTGCGGCTCCGGCATGGCGGGCGGCGACACCGGCAGGGTCAGGGACGGAAAGCTGCGCTGCAAGGTCATGCGGGCGTCCAGCCGCGCCTGCGCCGCCTGCGCCGCCAGCAGCCGCGCCTGGGCCAACGCCGCCTCCACCTGCTCCACCTGCAAGGTCGCGGACTGGCCCAGCTGGCGCGCGCGCTGGGTGGCGGAGAGCTGCCGCTCCTGCGCGGCGGCCTCGGCCTCGGCCTGCACCGCATCGCCCTCGGCCACCAGCCAGGCGATCCACAGGGTCTTGAGCGCGATGGCGGCCTGATGGCGGGCGTCGCCGAACCCGTTTTCCGCCACCGCGATACCGGAGGCGCCGATCCTGGAATCCGCCTCGGCCTTGCCCGGCAGGCGGATGCCGCGGCTGACGCCCGCGACCCATTCGTCCAGCCGCCCCTCCAGGTTGGTGGCGCGGGTGACATACTCGCCATGCAGGATGAATTCATGCGGCCCCGCCGCGCGCGCCCGCGCCTCGGCCTGGGCGGCGGTCAGCATCGCCCCGGCGCGGCGCACCCCCGGATCCTGCGCCAACAGATCCACCACCTGCCCTTCCGGCGGCAGGAAGCTCAGGCTGGGCGAGGCGACCGGCGGGTGGGCCCAGACGGGCGTGGCCGCCAGCAACAGCAGCGGCAGCAGCTTTCTCATGCGAAATCTCCGAAACCAAGGACCGGCTCGGTCCACCAGACCAGATGCGGATTGCGGAAGCGGCCGCGCAACGCCTCCAGCAGGGCCGTGACATTGCCGGTGGGCAGGATCGCCACCACCGTCAGCGACTGGACCCGGCCGCGCACCTTTTCGCGCGGCGAAGCCCCCATGAAATCGCCGCCATGGCCGTGTGTGGCCAGGCTGGTGAAACCACCATCCAGCCACTCGCTCTCCAGCAGATACTCCACCAGCTGCTCGGCCAGCGCGGCGGGACAGACCAGGTTGAGCTTGACCATGGCATCTCCGGATCGGGTCATGCGCGCGCCCTTTCCGCCACGCCGAAGCGTTCATACAAAATAGGCAACAGGAACAGGGTGAGCACGGTGGAACTGATCAGCCCGCCGATCACCACGATGGCCAGCGGCTTCTGGATTTCCGAGCCGGGGCCGGTGGCCAACAGCAGCGGCACAAGGCCCAAGGCCGCGATGCTGGCGGTCATCAGCACCGGCCGCAGCCGCCGCCGCGAGCCTTCATAGACCACGGCGCGCAGGGCCAGGCCCTGCGCGCGCAACTGGTTGAAATACACGATCAGCACCAGCCCGTTCAGCACCGCGATCCCCAGCAAGGCGATGAATCCCACCGAGGCCGGTACCGACAGATATTCGCCCGACAGGAACAGCAGCAACATGCCGCCGATCAGCGCCAGGGGAATGTTGGCCAGGATCAGCAGCGACTGGCGCACCGATCCCAGGGTGGCGAACAGCACCAGGAAGATCAGCCCCAGCGCCAGCGGCACCACCACCATCAGGCGGGCGGCGGCGCGGCGCTGGTTCTGGAACTCGCCGCTCCATTCCAGGCTGTAACCGGCGGGCAGCGTGACGTTCTGGGCCACCGCGCCTTGCGCCGCCTCCACGAAGCCGACCAGGTCGCGGCCCGCGACATTGGCCTGGATGGTGGCGAAGCGCGAGGCGTTCTCGCGCTGGATCCGCACCGGCCCTTCCGGCTGGGTGATCCTGGCCACATCCGCGACATGCACCATGCCGCCATCGCCGGTCGCCACCGCGATGTCGCCCAGCAGCTCGGGACGGGTGCGCAGGTCCGGGGCGCCTGGGAGGCCGGGGGGCGGGCGCCGCGCGGCGCGGTGGCCGCCCCCCCCCCCCACCCCTCCCACCCGCCCCCGCACCCCCCCCGGCAGGGCTGGGGCGGGACCGCCCGCCGCGCCCGCCGCCATGCGGTCGATATCCACCTGCAAATAGCGCACGCTGTCATCGGCCACGGTGAAGCCTTCCGAGGCCCCCGGCACCGCCTGCACGGCGGCGCGGATCGCCTCCGACAAACGGCCCAGCACCGCCAGGTCGGGGCCGAACACCTTGATGGCCAGATCGCCGCGGCTGCCGGTCAGCATCTCGGAGGTCCGCATCTCGATGGGCTGGGTGAAGCTGTAATCCAGGCCGGGGAAATCCTTCATCACCGTGCGCACCGCCGCGACGATGTCGTCCTTGCTGGCGCTGCGCCATTCGCCGCGCGGCTTCAGCATCAGGAACAGGTCGGTTTCGTTCAGGCCCATCGGGTCCAGCCCGATCTCGTCGCTGCCGGTGCGGGCGACGGCCTCGGCCACCTCCGGCACCTGTTCCAGGATCGCCTTCTGCACCGCCTGATCCACCGCGATGGTGCGGTCCAGGTTGATCGAGGGCAGCTTGGCGTACTGCATCACGATGGCGCCTTCGTCCATCGTCGGCATGAAGGTCTTGCCCACCGCGAAATAGGCGATGGCGGCGGCGGCGAAGGCGGCGGCGACGCCGATGAACAGCCGCCGGGGCCGCGCCAGAACCGCCGCCAGCGCGCCGGAATAGCGCGGCATGATCTGGCGCATCAGCCAGGGCTCGTCCTGCGCCCCCGGCTTCAGCAGCAGCGAGGCGATCACCGGGATCAGGGTCAGCGACAGCAGCAGCGAGCCCGACAGCGCGAAAATGATGGTCAGGGCCACCGGCGCGAACAGCTTGCCTTCCAGGCCCTGCAGCGACAGCAGCGGCAGGAACACCAGGCAGATGATGACGATGCCCGACGCCACCGGCACCGCGACTTCCGACACCGCCCGGTAGACCAGATGCAGCTGCGGCACCCGGCTGCTTTCGCGGTGATGCGACAACTGCTCGACCGTGTTCTCCACCACCACCACGGCGGCGTCCACCAACATGCCGATGGCGATGGCCAGCCCCCCCAGGCTCATCAGGTTGGCGGTCAGCCCGAACAGCGACATCATCAGGAAGGTGACGATGGCGGCGAAGGGCAAGGTCAGCGACACCACGATGGCGGCCCGCAGATCGCCCAGGAACAGCAGCAGCAGGATCACGATCAGCACCGTGGCCTCGATCAGGGCGCTCTTGACGGTGGCCACCGCCTGGTCGATCAGATCGGCGCGGTCATAGAAGACATGCACCGTAACGCCCTTGGGCAGGTTGGACTGGATTTCCGCCAGCTTGGCGCGCACCCCGGCCACCACCGCGCCGGTATCGGCGCCGCGCAGGCCCAGCACCAAGCCCTGCACCGCTTCGCGGCCGTTGCCGACCACCGCGCCATAGCGGGTCAGCGCCCCGGTGCGGACCTGGGCGACATCGCCCAGCCGCACCGCCGCGCCGGAGCGGCCCGTCACCATCACCTCGCGCAGATCGTCCAGGGTGCGGATCGCGCCCACGGCGCGCACGATCAGCGCCTCCTCGCCCTCATTGACGCGGCCCGCCCCGTCATTGCGGTTGGCCGCCTCGATGGCCGCTTTCAGATCGGCGATGCGCAGCCCCGCCGACAGCAAGGCGGCATCGTCCGGCACCACCTCGAAGCTGCTGACGAAACCGCCCAGCGCGTTGACATCGGCCACGCCCGGAATGGTGCGCAGCGCCGGACGGATCACCCAGTCCAGCAGGGTGCGCCGTTCCGCCAGGCTCAAGGCCCCGCCCTCGATGGTGAACATGAAGACTTCGGACAGCGGCGTGGCGATGGGGGCCAGGCCGCCCGACGCCGTGTCGGGCAGCGAATCCATCGCCTCGGACAGCCGTTCGCCCACCTGCTGGCGCGCCCAATAGACATCGGTGCTGTCGGTGAAATCGATGGTGATGTCGGCGATGGCGTATTTGGCCATCGAACGCAGGATCACCTGGTTGGGAATGCCCAGCAGCTCCAGTTCCAGCGGCGCGATCACGCGCTGTTCCACTTCCTCCGGCGTCATGCCGGGGGCCTTGAGGATCAGCTTGACCGGGGTGGTGGAAATATCGGGATAGGCGTGGATCGGCGGACGCAAAAGGGCAAGGCCGCCCGCGCCCGCCAGCAACGCCGCCAGCACCAGCACCAACATGCGCTGGCTGAGGGCGAATTCGATCATCCGGCGCAGCATGGTTATTTCCCGCTGTCCGTGGGCGGGCCACCCGCCTGCGTGTCACTGGCGCTTGTGTCACTGGCGCTCAACGCCTTCAACTCACTGACTCCGGCCTGCGCCACCCGGTCGCCCGCGCGCAAATTTCCGGTCACGGTGGCGTCCTGCGCGCCGCGCGCCAGCACCCGCACCGGCACCATCTCGAAGCCGCCCGGCCGGGCCACGAACACCACCGTGCCCGACGCCATCTGGGTGACCGCGTTGCGCGGAATGTTGAAGCCGCCGCCCGATGCCTTACGGAAGATCGACAGGCGCACCGTCTGGCCCGTCACCAGCCCGGCCGGATCGGTCAGCCGCGCCCGCACCGTGGCGGAGCGGGTCTTGGGATCGATGCTGGTGCCCGCCGCCGCGACCACGCCGGTGGCGCCGCCGCCTTCCACCGCCACACCGTCACCCGCCGCGACGCGGCCGATCATGGTCGCGGGCAAGGCGGCCTCCACCCAAAGACCGTCGCCGGTGTCCAGCACCAGGACCGGCTGCATCGCCGTCACCTGATCGCCCGCCGCGACGGAGATCGCCGCCACCCGCCCGTCCACCGGCGCCAGCAGCCGGTACTCGCCGCCCGCCGTACCGGCGGCGCGCGCCGTGGCGCTTTGCAGCGCCGCCAGTTCGGCGGCGGCGGCCGCGGCATCGGCCTCGGCTTCCTCGGCCCGGCTGACGGGGGCGATGCCCTCGGCCACCAGCGCCTTGACGCGGTCGGCCGCCGCCTTGGCGGACCGATAATGCGCCGCCTGGCCGCGCAGCTTGGCCTGGGCGGCATGCAGGCCGGCGCTGACGATCACCGCCAGCACCGCGCCTTTCCTGACTCGCGCGCCTTCCAGCCCCACCAGGCTGCGCACCGTGCCCGCGAAGGGCGCCGACACCGGCACCCGCGCATCGGGGGCGGGGGTGACCCGGCCGAGCGCCGAGACACCGGCGTGGGTCGCGGCGGGCTGAACCGGAGCGGTGCGGATTCCCAGCCGCTGGACCTGCTGCGGCGTGACCGGCAGCAGCCGCGCCGCGGCGGGCATGGAAGCCAGCGTCCCATAGAGGACGAACAGGGCCGGAACGATGCGCGCGGAAACGCGCGCGCGAAAACGGACAGACATGATGAAGCCTCACGGCCAGACGTGAAAATTCCCGCGCCAGGACGCGCGGGGCTCGGACGCTGGAAGTCTCAGGCTCTGGGAGGGCGCTCGGGCAGCGACAGCCGGATACTGACCCGGACATGGTCGCGGGCCAGATGGTAGCGGTCGCCGGTGGCCATGGGCATGGAGACGCCATTGGCGGTCATGGCCGCCATGCCGTTGCCGATATCGCCATGATGATGATGGTGCGAACCGGAATCGCCGGAATGGAGGTCGGAATGATGGTCGTCATCGTCCAGCGAGATGTTGCTGAACAGCACATGGTCGTGCACGCCGGGATTGCCGTTCATATGCTGCACGGCATTGATCGTGCTGGCCGCCGCGGCGCCCACGAAGACGAGCGTCAGCGCGACGCAAAGCGTCGCGCAGGCACGTCTGAGGATCGCCGGTCGCAGCATGGCCGGACGTTAGCCCGGCGGCGCGGGCCAAGGCAACGGGCGATCATCGGGGCCTGATGTCCCGGTCCGGCATTCTGATTTTGCGTCCGGATCG
>Ga0066256_1002037_pt1 | contig 23957 bp, 27 predicted proteins | sample ThiBio_1000_biof_FD_87107 | JGI IMG/M metagenome (GOLD analysis project Ga0066256, IMG submission 87107) | Wastewater bioreactor microbial communities from Cape Town, South Africa - Thiocy_expt_1000_biof (version 2) | ecosystem: Engineered > Bioreactor > Thiocyanate-remediating >... | reverse complement strand
CGCGGCGAGCCCCGTGGGCGCCGGATGAGGATCGGGGTCGAGAGAAGACACGCGTCCAAGCGGCGGGCTACGACCCCAGCTCCACGTCGACCCGTCCTCGCGGATGACGAACGTGGCGTCGCCGACGACGACGTCGCGGATCGGCGCGCCGGGCGGGAGGTCGACCGGCGTGGGTGGAAGTAATCCGCCGCGGGGGATCGGGTCGATCTGCAGGAATGCGTTCTGCCCCCAACAAAGGAGCCCGTCGTCGGTTGCCGCGCATCCGACGAGACGTCCCAGGCCGATCCGCTTTGCAGGCGGGATCGGGACCCTCACGGGCGCGGGCTCAGACGCGTACGCGCCAGCGTCGCCGCGGACGTACACTCCCAGTCCCCAGCACCAGACGTCGCCGCTCGCGCTCCGCGCGCAGTTATGAGCAAGCTCGACGATGTTCGAGAGGCCGACTACGCGCGCAGGTATCGCGCTTTCGGTGATCCCCGCATCGTCACCGCGACCGAGCTGCCCATCGTTGTTTGCGCCCCAGCACGCAACGGTACCGTCGTCGAGCAGCGCGCAGAAGCCCTCTGCCGGGGCGATTGTCGACGGCCCGCTCAAGACCATCGTCGGGAGCGTCGTCACGAGCGACTTCGCGCACGGTTGGGACGTGCACACGACGGGGCGGGAGCCACCGTCGAACGCTGCGGCATCACGGAGCGGCGGACCATCGACCTCGGCGTCGACGGCGGGCTCGGACGTCTCGGGCCCGGCGCCGGCGTCGAGCGAGTCGGAAGGCAGCAGCGGGCCATCCTCCTCGCTGCTCGAGCAGCTTGCGCCGGCTGCTGCACACAGAGAGCACACCGCGAGCACGACCACCGAAGGACGTCGATCAAGGAGTCGTCTTATGAAACGCATAGCCGTTCCCGGTTGCCCAGATGTTGGTGTCGGAGGAGCCTCGAACTCTGTACATCGGGGAGCTGATTGGCCTTCCATTCAGCGCGATCGTCGAGACCGCGTAGGTCCCGGCGTCTCCCGTACCCTGTCCTCGAATCACGAGACCGAAGGACGTCAGCCAAACGTCGGTGGACGAGCGCCATAGAGAGCGGATGAGGGGGAGCCCGTTGGCGTTGACCGCATTGAACGTCGGGACGTTGTCCACGGCGGCAGCGACGGTGTCGCCCTCCGCGGAGATCCGCACGATGTCCTTCGACCCCTTCAGACCAGTGATCTGGCCCGGTCCTGTCGCCTGGATGTCCGTGAGCAACCCGTGAGCTCCGTCGAGGCGCAGGAAGCCGGCGCGCTCCGCACAGCCGCTACTCCGAACGATTCCATCGGCAACTCGAGCGAATCCTGCCGGTGTCTTGCGGACGAGCACCGCGCAGTTCGGTTCTACGAGATATTCCCCGATGGCGTCGCTTCGCACCGCGGCGAACCAGACGTCGTCGGCGCTGGATCCGGCAGCGCTCACGAAGAACAGGTGATCGGACGCCACGTCCAAATCGTCGGCCACGTACTCCGCGACCCACTCGGGAGCGCCGCCGTCGTTACTCGTCCAGTGGTAGACGGTATTCGAGTACCAGGCATAGACGTTGCTCCCGTCTGTCCCCCATACGCCGAGCGCTGGATATTTCTCCTGCAACGACGGGTTCCTCGGGTAGCCATGATCGTGCGATGCGTGTGCAGCCTCGCCGACGTGGCTGTTGTCGTCGAGCCGCTGGCGTGACCACGACCAGCCCGTCGCGGGAGGGGAAAGCCTCGTCCCGCGATAGATGAACGAGGGCGCGACCGCGTAGTAGACCGTGTCGTCGTTCGGAGCCCAGATCGTCCCAGCGTACTTGCCGCCGACCTCATTCTGGGTGTTGTCGTCGATGTAACTCCAACCGGAGCCGCCGTCCTTCCACTCGAGAACCTTCACGCCGAGCGTGGGGCTCTCCGCGATGGCAAAGGCGCGGCCCGGAAGAGGCCAGACGTCCTTGATCATGAGGTCGCTGTCGGGCAGCGGTGTCATGCACCATCCGGCCTTGCTGCACGTGGAGACTGCAGCCCCCGCCCCGCCCTTGCCCGTCCCGCCGTCGTCTGCGGTAGTGGGACGGGTCGGCACAGCGCCGCCCCCTGCCGGGGCCGGGGATTCGCCCGGCGCGGGCTCCGCGGGCCCCCCACCCAGAGCAACCGCCGGGAGCGCGGTGCCCCCGCCGGAGAAAGGACCACTGGCCCCCGCGGCTCCCCTCGGGGGGAGGGGAAGCCCCTCTGCCCGCCGATCCACACGTGGCCCGGCGCGGCCGTCCAAACGGTGTAAAGGTCCGGCCGACGCGGACCGAGGCCGGCGATCTTCATGCGCGACCAGCGCGTTCCGTCGTAGTGAAGAACGACCGCACCATCGCCGACGGCCCACACGTCGGAAGACGACGTACCCCAGACCGCGTTGAGGTGTCTGATCGTCGGGACGTCGGAGACGATGTCCCAATCATGGGCGCCGCCGGTGTAGTGGCGGATCGTTCCGCTCCCGCCGACAGCCCACGCCTCCGACTCCGACGCCACCCAGACTCCGCGAAGCCCGTTCCGCGTTTTGGTGTCGAACAATGCGTACTCCGGCTTGGCTTCTTGCGCGCCCGTGACGCGGGCGGCAACACCGTTGTCTCCGACGGCCCACAGGACGTCGGTAGAGATGCCGTGGATGCTCGTCATCCCATAGAAGAACCGGGATGGATCGACGCCGACGGCCACTTCGAACCCGGACGGTGAACGGCGCATGCGCCAGAGACCGCAGCTCCGCAGCGCCTGGTTCGGGTCGCTCGACCGCGCCGCCAACCAGAGCCACTCCGCGTCGGGTGCGGCCGAGGCACTCACGAGCACCGTGGAGGGCCAAGTGTTGTACCTGGCGTCGATGGTCGCGGTCTTTTGGATCGTCCAGCCGTCGGGAGAGACGCCTGCGTCCGGGACGCTGATGCCGCGCGTGTGGAGGACCTCGGGTTGCCCGAACGCGACCTCGACGTCGGACAGCCAAAGTGCCACGAGCGTATCGTGCGTGCCCGATGCCGAACGCGCCCACGACGTGCCGTCGAAGTGAGCGATGGCGCCGGCGCCGCCCGCCACCCAGACATCGTTCGCGGAGCGGCCGCGGATGACGTTGACCCGCGTGCGCAGGTCGAATTCTCCGCCGGCAATGCCCGGATCGAAGGGACCATACGAGCACAGGGCATCGGGCACGCAGCTCTCGGGGAAAAACTCGCAGTCGGCGCAGGGAGCGTCGGCACCACTGTCGGTGGCATCGCCGTCGTCGAGACCGCCGTCGGCGCCCCGCACCGTCTCCTCGCCGGAAGCTGGCTCGATTGTCACCGCGGGACCGTTGGTCGCGCACGCGGCGACGAGGGCAGCCGAGGGCGCGGCCACCACCGCGCCCAGGGCGAGCCACAGCGCTCGCGCGTTCGATCGGCTTCGAGAAATCATCGCGCAAGGCCTCCGTCGCCGTCATCGCAAGGCGCCACGACGCACTGTCCGCGTACGCAGGCTTGTCCTTTGATCGCGTTGCAGACGACGCCACATCCTCCGCAGTTCTGCGGATCGCTCAGCGTGTTCACCTCGCAATCGGGGTTGCCGTCACAGTCGGCTCGCCCCAGTGGGCAGTGCCTCACGCACGAGCCGTGCTCGCAGCTCCCATCACACTTCAGGCCGCAGCCGCCGCAGTTGTCGGCGTCGGTCGTCACGTCGATGCAGAGGCCCCTGCATTCCACCGGCAGAGGAATGGTGACGTCGCCGTCCGGTCCGTGAACGACGACCGTCCCCGGTGACTTGCACTCCCCGCAGAAGGTCTGTCCTTCTTCGCATCCGCAGTAAGCTTTCGGCTGGGTCTCAGGCGTTCGCAAGCACGTCTGGCCCCTCGCGGTGCAGTCGTCGCCGCAACCGGCGCAGTCGGTGTCCGTGCCGGCCGGCGTCTCGCAGCCATTCGCCAACAATCCATCGCAATTGGCCCAGCCGACTTCGCATTTGAGCTGACCGCACTCGCCCTTCAGGCACCCGAAATACATATGGTCCGGACGGACGCCGCCATCCCCAGCGGGATCGCACGCATTGAAACAAGCACCGCAATTCTCGTCGTCGCTATTCGTATTGAGGCAAAGATTGAATCCCCATTCCGGCGGGAGGTCGCAGAGCGTGAGCCCCGACGGACAGCCACACTTCCCCATGATACAAGGATAATCGGGATCCGGACACTTTACACCGCAAGCACCGCAGTTGTCGTTGGTGCCCGATATGGTCTCACAGCCGTTGTCGGGGACGCCGTCGCAATCGAGACGGGGCTGTAACCCAGCGAACGAACATGTCATCACGCATTGGCCGTCAACGCAGGAGAAGTGCTCGTTGAAGGTGCTCGCGGGACACGAGGCGCCACACGCTCCGCAGTTGAGAGGGTCCGTCTTCAGGTCGACGTCGCAGGGGAAGAACGACTCCGGACAGGTCGTCCACCCCGCTGGGCACTGATTCGACGGGCAATACGACGTGAGCCCAGCCTCGAACGAGACCTCGGCGCCAGAGTCAGGCTCGACGAACGACGGAACCGAGGCCGGAGCCCTGTAGTCGCCGATATTCCTCGCGTCGCTGCAGCTCGCAGCCAGAACGAGCACGGAGATTGTCGTGAGGCAGAGCGTCTTGCGGCTCATGGCGTTCCCTCGGAGGCATGCGTGCGCGCCGCGGCGTCGAGCGCATCGTCGACGCGCTGCCGGTAGGCCGAGCCCGCGAATGTCGAGAAGAACCTCTCGGCGCGTCCGCGCGCTTCGGCCATGCGCTCGAGTCGTACGAGGGCCTCGATCGCGATGACCTCGCGCTCCTCGACGAGCACTCCGTTCGGGAAGCGACGCGCATGCTCGGCCGCAAACGCGAGCGCTTGCGCTGGATCCGAAGAGATCGCGGCGTGCGCGCGCTGGAGGAGCGCGCCTTCGGACATCTCCTCACCGGGCGACGCCTTGACGCTATCGGGGCTGCCTTTGCGCACCTCCGGAGGCCGCTTCGAGTCCGGCAGGGCATGGATGTCCGTCGTCGGGATCTTCGTCGCCTCGCTCACGGGTTCCCGCACGGAGGGCTCCACTTCCAACGCCGACGTAGTCGCCGGCTCCTCATGAACGAGAGGTTCGCTCTTCGATGACGTCACGAGCGAGGTGCCCTTCTCGTCGAACATTTGCGTCATTGCGAATACGCCCAAGCCGACGGCGGAGACGGCGACGATGGCGGCCATACGCGGACGAATGAGCGAGCGAGTCGAAGCACCGGGCGGGGGCAGGTGCGCGACCACGTCGTCGGCGACACGCGACAGCGTCGAGAGCGACGGTTCGTCTCGGAGAGCCGCAGAGACGAGCCCATCGACGGTGGGAGGGACGCGTTCCTTCACGTGTTCACCAGCGCCTTCTCGAGCCCCGCGCACGCGCGCCGGTACCGGGAGTAAGCGGTCGACAACGGACAGCGGGCGATCTTTGCAACCTGTTCCATCGGCATTTCTTCGACCCGGTGGAGGACGAATATGGTTCGACAGTCCTCGTCGAGACGATCGAGGAGAGAGAGGAGTAGCTTCTGCGCATGAGCGAGCTCGAGCCCCTCCTCTTGCGAGGGCGGAGCGACGGGCTCCGGCATTTCATCGACGAGCAGCTCTCGATGGCGACGCGCTCGCCGACGGTAGTTCTTCGCGTGGTTGAGACAGATGGCGCGGAGCCACGGCCGAAGCCCATTGTCGGCGAGGTCGCCGAGCTTCCGATGGGCGGTCGTGAAGACCTCCTGGCAGATGTCCTCGAGGTCCTGGTCGCCGACGCCGAGATAGCGAAGGAGCCGCCAGACGTACCTGCCGTGCGAATGGACGATCTCGCGCATGCAGGGAGCCTGATGGACCAGGCTCGTTCGATCCGGTGAAACCATCCGCACCGCAGTCATTGGCTACCATCCCCTATGTCCGGGTCCGGCCAGCATTCCAACGCGCGGACGAAAATCGACGCAGCGAGCTCAGACGCTTCAGGGCAGCGTGTGCCAGACGAGACCGACAGCAAGCTCGGACGTGAGCCACGGCACGGCGAACGACGTCCGCTCCTCGCCTCCCGGCGCGAAGTACTTGAACGAGGGTGACGTCGGCGAAAACCGGGCCGTCGCCGCCGCGTAGGCGCTGACGGCCCCCAACCGCACGCGACCTTCGACGCGAAGTGGAAGCACGCCGAAGACGAGTCCGCCGACGTTCGAACGCGGGCCGATAGGCTGAGCTTGCAGCGCGGCGAGATGAGCTCCGCCGCAGATGTGAACCTCGACGTCGGAGCGTGCGAGGCCGAGCGGACAAACCTCGGCGCCGCCCAAGAAGCCACGCACGACGATCCCCTCCCCTGGAACCGTCGCTTGTTCGACCCCGAACGGATACGCCGTCGCGCGAACGACGATGGGCACGAACCGAGGAGGACGAACCAGCCCGAACAGTGTGGGGCCGACGGTTGGGCTCGGCATGAAACCGAGGGCCGCGCTGCCGCCGAGCCCGAGCTCGAGCGTCCACGGACGCCCTTGCGGTGCGGACGGCAGCGGGAGCGGAGCGAGCCTCGCTCCCTCTGGCGACTGCCATCGAGGAAGCGGTGATAGTTCGACGAGCTCATCCGATCCCCTGCCGTGCACCGCGTTGCGCACCCGCGGAGTCTCGACGAGCAAGACGAGCGCGACGATCAATGAGTCATCGAGAGCCCTGCACGAGCGCGCGGACAACTCGAACGTTCGCTTGCCGAGCGGGCGACCGACCGCGTCGCGCAGCACGAGCTCGGTTCGAAAACCCTCCGCGCGCGGCTCGATGCGTCCGATGATCGAGAAATCCGCGTCCTTGCGATCGAGCGTCAGCACCGCATCGGTGCTCACGCGTGCGCGGGTCTCGATCAGCAGCTCGTCAGGGGAGATGCAATGCTCGGCACCAGGTGCCCGCGTCCACTCCACGACGACTTGCGCTGGACGCGGAGGCTGTTCGGCGCGTGCAATCTCCGCGCACGCTGAGACCGCGACCCCCAAGAGAACGGCGGTGCGGCACACAGATGCCAACGACCACGGAGTCTACACGAGACGCCTCACCTGCGGGTCGTCTCAGTGGACGTCCCCAAGCGGAACCGGACAAGCGCAACGGGATCGCGTTCGACCTCGTCGCGAGATGCTAGTCGCCCCGCGGTCCGAGCACGATGATCATCATCCCGATGACGGCAACTCCCGCGCCGACCATGTCCCAGCGGGTCGGACGCTCGCCTTCGACGATCCAGAGCCAGAAGAGCGCCGTCGCGATGTAGACACCTCCGTACGCTGCATAGGTTCGCGCCGCCCCGGTTGGGTGAAGCGTCAGCAGCCACGCGAAGACCGCGAGCGAGATCGTCGCGGGGAGCAGCAACCACGGCGCCCCGCCCTTCCGAAGCCAGAGGTAGGGCAGGTAACAGCCGACGATCTCGGCGAGCGCGGTCGCTACAAACAGGACACCGGTACGACCAACGGTCGACAGCGCGGAGCTGGCGGCCGACATCAGTTCTGCCGTCCCTTGGGTGTGTTCGGAGCCGTCCTTCGTGCAACCTTCGGCGCGCGATCGACGAGACCGCATTCGCCGCGACCACATCGACGGAGCGTCTCACGAAGCCGCTCTCGAACGGCCACGAGCGACGCGTTGCGCTCCTCGAAGACGAGATATCCAGACGCGCGGCGCGGTGCGATGGACACGCCGGCTCGTGCCGCCACCTCGCCGATCTCGAGCCTTTCCATGCGGGTACCATAGCCGCGTCCACTCTGGAGTCGAGGCCAGAGTCCCGATCGCTTGCGTGCGCAACGTGCTTCCCATGCTGTCCGCGTTGCCCTGGTAGAGCGGATCGTCCGAAGTGGCGAGCGAATGACCAGGATGATCGAACAGATTCTCGATCTCGCCCGAAGCCGATTGGGCAAGGGCATCCCGCTGGAACGCAAGCCATGCAACCTATTGGACCTCGTCGCCAACATCGTGGACGAGATGCAAGCGGCCCATCCAGACCACGCGTTCAAGTGGACCGGCAAGGCCGCATGCGAGGGCTCTTGGGACTCGGATCGGCTCGGACAGGTTGTCTCCAATCTCCTCGGGAACGCTTTGGAGCATGGGGATCGGGTGAGCCCGGTCGAGGTGTCGATGGCCTCGACGCCGCAAGAGGCGGAGCTGAGCGTGCGGAATCTGGGACCGCCCATCCCTACCGAAATGCTTGGGACGATCTTCGACCCCTACCGGCAAGGGACTCGCCAAGCAAAGTCGACGGAACTCGGGCTCGGCCTGTTCATCTCCAAGGAGATCGTCGAGGCGCATGGACCAGCTCGACCACCCAGCCGCGCGGACGAATTGTGTCGTGTGCCACGTGGCCTACCGACTACGGGGGTTCTGGACCGGGGATTGACCTCGGCCTCGCGGCTCAGCGCCTTCGCGCGAGCGTCGTCGATGGATACTCGCCGAAGCGCTGGAAGTAGTGCGCGCCGAAGCGACCGACGTGGGCGAAGCCGGATGCGAGCGCGACCTCTCCGACGGTCGGTCGCTCCTCGGGCGCGGACAGGAGCTGGCGCGCCATCTCGAGCCTCTGCTCGTGCAGGAACTGCATCGGCGTCGCGCCGCGATACTTGAGGAACGCGAGCTGGAGCCCGCGGATCGACACCCCGGCGGCACGCGCGATCTCGGCCATGCGGATCGGCTTGGCGGCATTGGCCTCGAGATACTCCGCCGCCAGTCGCACGTGGCGTGGCTCTGCCGAATGGCTCTTCGCTTCGAACAGGCTGCGGGCGTTGTGCGGATGATTCACGAGCAGCCCGGCAAGGACGGCATCCGAGAATCGTGCGCCGACGATCGGAGAGTCGATGAGCCCACCGTGATCGACCTCCGATGCCATGAACGCCGCGAGCCGATCGAGTGCCGCGCCAACCCCCGCGTCGAGCGCCAGGCGCTGCTCGAAGCGAAGCGGCTCGCGTGGCGCCCTTCCAGTGAGTGCGTGAACCGCGGCGCTCATCTCGCGAGCGTCGACCATGAGCTGGAGCCCGCAATACGCGGTCCCCAGATCGAACGAGCGCGCCCCGGTAGGCGAGCTCACGACGGTCGAGCGGCCGCGCGCGATCACGATCGACTCCCGACCGCTCCTCGCCTCGCCTCCGACATCGGACAGCGGAAAGGACGCGGTGAACATGTCGGGCGAGTCGTCCGAGGTAGCGCGGAACGCCGCTCCGTATCGATGGGCCGCGAGGACGACGGCGCCGACCTTCACCCGATGGCTGATCCAGCAAAACCGCGTGCTCCGATCGAGCTGCTGGACCTGAACGGGGGTCGCCATCCGCGAGAACGTCGCCTGCGCTTCATCGACGCTGAACGTCGACACCGAGGGATGGCCGGCGAGCGGCAGCGGGCGCGGTTGCAGGCCCTTCAGCGTAGGCCAACGACACGTCCGCGGTCCACGACGACCTGCTGAGCCTCCGCGCCGCGCCGCGGCAGATCGCTCGACCGAGGCTTTCACCGCGGTCGTGCACTCGTGACGCGCCTTCGTCGGTGGCGGCGCCGCGCTTCGCCCTGAGCAGGCCCCCTCCGCCCCATCACTCCGGCATGCGTCACGAGCGACGCCGCATGCGCATGCGTCCTTCGCAATTCGGATACCTTCTTCGCAATTCGGACAGCGTCGCTACTCGGATAGCCGCCCGCGCATCGCTCACCTATAATGTCCGACCGCTATACGAAGATGGCTCTCCGTCTCGTCACCTGCATTCTCGTTGCCTGTTCGTCGGAAGAGGCCGGGAACAATGGCGCGACGGGCGCCTCGAGCGCCTCTGGAGCAACCGGCGCGACGGGCGACAAGGGGCCGAGCGGTGACGTTGGACCGGCCGGCCCTGCGGGCGACGCGGGGCCGAGCGGCAGCGTCAGCGTGAACGGCTACATCTTCGTGATAACCACCTCGCAAGAAGGCATGGTCGGAGGTGCAGGTAGCGAGTTCATCGTGCCGCTGAACAACGTGGAGCTCGCCGGAGGCAACACCATCCTCACGGCTGCCGCGGGCGTGGGCCGCTATACCGTCCAAAGAGCCGGAGCCTACCTCATCACGTACAATCTCAACTTTACGAATTCCGTCGCGGCGAGCACATATCTCACTTTGAATGGGTCGCCGGTGGGCACGTCGACCGTCGGTGGCACCACGGTAACGACCAAGCGACCATCGTTCGCGAGCACCGTCATCCTGAAGCTCGCTGTCGGCGACGTCATCGCGGTTGGCCTCACCAAGCACGACGAGTTTACCGTCACGCCGCAGCCCGGCAGCGGCGCCACCCTCACCCTCGTCCCGCTGAACTGAGCCCCTGCCCAGCCGGTCGACGCCGATTGGTGACGACGCGCTTGCGTCAGCCGCGTGCAACCGACAATCGCCGGCCCCTCGACGCCGTATTCGAGTGGGGCTCGGCCACCGCGGTGATGGCCGCGAGGCCCTATGCGGACGAATCTAGAACCGCGAGCTTCTCCGCGCGCGTGACCAGACGGAGCGCATGCTGAAGATCAGCGGTGTCCTCATGGCTCAGAAGTGTGCGACGCACTAGGATGAGGTTGCCATGCGGCCTGCAGCACTCGTCCTCGCCTTCGGGGCCACCATCGCCTGCACCTCTGAAACCACCGTGCCGGTAGCACCGGTAGGACCGGATCCCTGTGAAGGGGAACCGTTCCGTGTCTTCGAGCGTTGCCCCGATCACGCGGATTCGAGCGGTCCCGTGATCGACGGCGTCAACGGGCCGTCGTGCGTTCGCGTCAACGGGACGGGTCGTTACGAGCTCACGTTCCGTGCACCAGCCGCTCCCGACCGGATCATCGGCATTCGCATCAGTGGTTCCCTCGTGACGCCGACGAACCCCTGGGAGACCCGCTGGTCTGCAGCGGTGACTCCACGGGATCGCCTCGCGTACACCTTTGGTCCGGTGAGCCCCGGCGAAACGAAGCTGGAGCTGCAGCTCATCGACGAGCAGGGCAAATACGGACCGCCGATGTGCGGCGACGTATCGGTCCGGGAGTAGGATCAAGACGCAGCGGCGAGTGCAGTGGTAGTGCTCATCCTCGATGAGGCCGAGCGGCTCGCGGGCCCCCCCACTAGGCCGGGCTGGCGCAGACACGGTACCGCCCCCACGGCTTGCGCGGGAAGGGGTTTGCGCCGAAAAAGCGGGCGGGCTAGGAGCGCGGACATTCCACTGTCGTCGTGCGGATCGGTCAGCGACGACGAGTACGCCGAGTCTGTTCTCGGCGAGAGCCAGCAGAATCTCGACGAGCACGCCCTCGAAGGCTTCGCTTCGCGCGCGAACGCGCCTTCTAAAGCGATGTACCGGGCGCAATCGTACGAGGCTTGGGCTCGGTGGGGACCTGGAGAAATAGCGCGTCGATCCTGTTTTTGGACGCAACGTCGAGGCGTGCGAGAAACGCGGTGCACGCCTGCTTGTGGGCCCTTCGGTACTTGTCGTGCATGCAGCGCTGGACGGTCTCGGGCATCGACTGGCAGGTGACGATGAAGTCGCGGGACGTGGGCGGCTCATCCAAGAGAACGCCGCCCGATTTAGACGCCCAATAAGTGCCGAAGCCTTCCCGGACCTTCGAAGCGGCGTGGCATACCTGGCTGTCCTCGCGATCGCTCGAGGCCGGAGACGACGTCGAGGCGGGCGTGGATTCCGCGCTCGATGGCAAATCGGCCCTGCAGGAGACGAAAATCTCGACGGGATGGGATGTAAGTCCGCCGGTTCTGACTCCGTGGCCCTCGCGAATCACGTAATCCCCGGTGCAGATGTTTGCCGCTTTCTCGTAGCAGGCCGCCGCGGCATTACACGAAATCACGTGCGCATCTTCGCCGTCGGGGCCTCGAACCGTCGTGGACGAGGCACCACACGCCGTGAGGACAATCGCCGCGAGGGCTCCGTAGATCGAGAGACGAGCCATTTTGCACGACGTATAGTCCACAATGGACGCGCTGCATACCCGCGTTTCCTTGGGGTTCGAGCGACGCCTCACAGCGTGACGACCGACGCTCTGCGCCGAGGGTTGAGTCGACGCATCGTCATCGAAGAATCAACGCTCGCCGTCGACCTCGCTCCATGGGCGGCCCGGGGTGAGCGACGCTCGATACGCTGGTGTGTGGGAGCTTCCGGTGCTCGACACGGCTGAGCTTCCACTGCCGTGTTGATTCGGCCCGACGAACGTGTCGCGTGGCCCGGTGGCGGCACGGACCAAGCCTTCGTGCCCCCTAACCACCTCGTTCGGACCGCCCACTGCGCCGTAGCTCGCGTCCCGTGCTGAATTTCGCAGAACGAACAGGCCGCCGAACCGGGACCTTTTCGATTCGGCGACCTCCCTGTTTGCGCGGGCATGCGACGCACGGAGTGCCGCGTCACGCTCGCGCCTCGGCGACACCTTCGAGCCCTTCCGCACCAGAAGATGCTGAAGCGCCCGACACGGCCTTCACCCTCGACGCCGTCGTCGACGCCTTTCGCGATCTTCACTCCTGGAGCTTGGAGCGCACCGAAGCCCCCCGCGCTCTCGCACGACGGCAATGAGCCGCCGCGCGGAAAGCAACGCCGCTTCTGGCTCTCTGGAGAGGCCAGCGCCCTCGGTTCCCGCGCACTTGCGGAGATCCGGCCTCGGAGCGATCATCCACGGGTGTTCGCTTCTCGGCCGTGGGCGTTGGCTCTTCTCATACTGACCGCCCGTTCGCTCGTCACGACCTCCGGGCATGCACTCGAGCCGACCGTCCCGGCGGATCCGATCTCCTTCAAGCCCGCCCAACCTCAGGGCCTCAAAAGGGCGACCGCTCCGCACCGCGTCAGTCTCACGTTCTCCCCTTTTCACCTCGGCTATCCGCTCCTTTTCATATCCAATGAGCTCCGCGTTACCCGCAAGTTGGGTGTTGCGCTGGAGACGGGTCTCGGTGGCTATCGAGGCGGCACGGTCGGTCAGCTTGGGCTCCGGGCAGTTGGTTATCCCGTAGGAAGCTTCGACGGCGGCCTCCAGCTCGGACTTTTCCTTCGCGGGACGAGGTTGCACCTCCCCGATGCCGACGCTGTCAACTTCGACGAAGTCGGCTCGGCCCACCGGGCCATGGCTCCGATCTACAACGACGTCGAGTTTGCCCGGGCCAACGGGAGGGATGCGGTGTTCGGTGGCGTCCTCATCGGCGGCAAGCTCGTGGTCGATGGCGGCGAGGGCGAGTTGGTGCGAGGCTTCACAGTCCAGGGTGGGTTTCTCCTTGGATACCATCACCTCACGGGCGAGGCTCGGCATGGTCCATCACCCGATGCGACCCGGACGCGTAGTGGCTTCCTCCCGATGCTCTATGGGGACATCGGCTGGAGCTTGTAAGCCGATCCGGGGTCGGGACCGGCGAGGTCGGACGACTGGTCTCCCCCCCGGTTCGGGGGACGGTCCGCCTATGCCGCAACCGCGGCCACATATGCGCCCAATTCGAACTCGATCGGACCCTCGTAGTCGATGAAGGGATACGTGCGGACCCGCAGGTCCCCCTAACGTAGCGTGCCTACGTCGCCGAGGTTAGTACTGCGGTGATGGCGGGCGACCTCCGTGTTCATCGGGCGGGGGTGGGAACGCTCTCGCCACGAGCCGTGCGGGCTCGACGATCATAGCGACGCCGCGAACTCTCGACGGCTTCGCGGTTCTCGAGCGCCCACACGGCCAGCGCGTTTATGGGCTTCAGTACCTCGCGTCCCATCGCCGTGAGCGCGTAGTCCGTCCGCGGGGGAGAGGTCGGCGTGAGCTTCCTCGAAAGGTAGCCGTCACGCTCGAGGGCACGCAGAGTGCTGGTGAGCATTTTCTGCGAGATGCCGCCGATACCACGTCTCAATTCGCTGAAACGCTGACCACGTGTCGACAGCATCCGCATGATCAAGATGGTCCATTTGTCGCCGAGGAGCGCGAGAACCCCGCCTACCGATCGACAAATTTGGGGTGGGAGATCGAGAGCAGGTGGTTTCGTCGAGGTGCCTTCTTGTGTCCGCATCGGTTTCGAATAGTGACACGGTCTCCTTCGGAAACCATAGAGGAGAGCGCGATGAAGAGAGTACTCGTGACGGGCGCGAGCTCTGGTGTCGGTTTGGAGCTCATGAAACGCCTGCTGGGCTCCGGCCATCACGTGGTCACCCTCACGCGGTCGCCGTTGCCCGCCGTCCCCGAGGTCCAAGCCGCGCGCGAGCGTGGGCACCTATCGGGCTATCAGGGCAACCTGGCCGACGCGAAGAGCCGAACGACCGCGCTCGCCGAGATCGCGAGCGCCCCCCCGCGGCGCGATGCCGTCTGCAGGGGCGCGGGGGTGTCGCGGGGAAAGCCGCAGCCCACGGCGCAGGGCCGAGAGACCCACTGCGAGGTGAACCCGCTCGCGCCTTTCGCCGTTCTCGACGAGCTCCGCCCGAGCCTCGAGCGTGGAGAGGACCGGCTCCTCGTGAACGTCTCGTCGAACGCGGCGCTGATGGTGAACTCGTTCGACCCCGCCGTTCTGCCTGCGCCGGAGGAGTTCAAGAAGTTGTTCGGTCCGTATGCTCTCTCGAAGCTGGCGCTCTCGCTCTGGACTCACGCGCTCGCCCCACGTCTCGAGGCCACCCGGATCCGCGTCATCAGTGTGTGCCCCGGGCCCAACAAGACGCCGATGACCGCCGGCGACGGCATGCCGTGGTGGCTTCTGATGCTCAGGCCTCTCTTGTTCGCGCATCCTCGGAAAGGTGCCACTACGCTGTGGCAAGCTGCGTTCGCGCACCCATCCGCTCCGAGCGGCGCCTTCCTCGTGAAGGGCAAGCCCACGCCCATTCCGTTCCTCGAACGCGCCTCGGAGGTGTTGACGCTCGTCGAGTCCGCCGCGGGCACGAGAGGTCACTGACATTCGGTCGTCGGCGCCGGGACAGCCGAAGAATGCGCCCAAAGAACGACGACCCGCCAATCGAGGCCCGACTCTTCGACAAGCTCCGCGACGGGGATCCACTCTCTGCCCGTGTCGCGGAGCAGATCGTCCTGGGCGTCTCCGCGTGGTTACGAGCGCAGCCTCGAACCGATCGAGCCTGAGCTCGGAGGTCGTGGTGCGAGCAAGAGCAACGCGAGCCGCTCGCTGATCGATGCGACGACCGAGAAGCTCGCTGCGTTCGTCTCGCGCAAGCTCGACGACGTCGACCTCGTGGCGATGTTCATCGACGGGATCGAGTTCGTGAATCACGCTGTGGTCATCGCGCAGGGCGTCACGATCGACGGCACGAAGGTGCCACTCGGCCTGTGGGCGGGGTCGACCGAGAACGCCGTTGTCGCGACCGCGCTCTTGCAGAAGGTCATCGAGCACGGACTGCGCGTCGATGAGTCCATGCTCTTCGTCGTCGATGGTGGCAAGGGGCTTCGCAAGGCGGTTCGCGACGTGTTCGGAGATCGCGCCATCGTGCAGCGATGTCAGGTTCACGAGGCCGCGCTCCTCGGTCCGAGCCTCCTCGTCGCGCTCGCCGAGGAGCCGCTGCCGAAGTCATCCGACGCCAGCGACACGCGCCAGCGCGCCTTCTCGCTCCTCGTCACCGCCTACGATGAAGTTCGCCGCGCCGTCACCTTCGTGCGCTGGGCGGAGAACGACGTGGATGCCTTTGCGCCCTCGCTCTACGCGAAGTCGCGCAAGCGGAGGCCGGGCGCAGGCGACGACGACGACGGCGACATGGACGGCGGCGACGCGGTCGCTCCCGTCGTCTCGCCGCCCGATGCGACGCCGAGCTGATCCGCGCGCGATGCTCACCGGCGCGGCGGGCCCGGCTCGTCGCGCCGGCTCCGTCGACCAGGAGCTGCGCGTGCTTGCCGCAGCAGTTCGCTCCGCGGCCGACGGACTCGAAGATGGATCAACGAGTACCGGGTCCGTCCTTTCCGGTGGCTTCAGCCTTTCATGGGGTCCGGCTCTTTCTGCCCTCGTCAGCCGCGGGCTGGCGCACCACGTGCTAGAAAGTCTTCATGGCAGCGAAGAGTGACAAGCTCATCGAAGAGGCGCTCGCGCTTCCGACGGAAGAGCGTGCAAAGCTCGTCGCAAGGCTCGCCGCCAGCCTAGTTCCATTGGAGCGACCTCACGTCTCCCTGCTTTCCCTCGCCGGGCGGGGAACCGGGATCTGGGATGACGATTCGACGGGCCACCTCGACCGACTTCGCGACGAATGGCGCTGACGGGACCGCTTCGAGGAGCTTCGAGAATCGCCCTCGACACCTCCCTCTTCATCTACCTCGTCGAACGCCATCCGACGTGCTTCCCGAAGGTGGAGCCAGTCTTTCGTGAGCTCGACGCTGGCACCGTCAAAGGCATTGCCTCTGTTCTCACGCTCCTCGAGGTCCTCATGCGCCCAATCGAGGTCGGCGCGATCGCCCTGGCCAACGAGTTCCGGGACGTCGTGAGCGCCGCGCCCAACCTGGACTTGGTCGTCGTCGACACGAACATCAGCGAGCTCGCCGCGAAGATCCGCGCCGCCCATCGCTTCCGGACGCCCGATGCGATCCACCTCGCAACTGCCGTACACGCCAATGCCGACGCGTTCGTCACGAACGATACGCGCCTCGCCTCCTTCACCGACCTTCGGGTCGTAACGCTCGACATGCTGCCCTAGGAGGCTGCTGCCATCTCCCTGAGCCAAGGCTCTCCGGACCATCCGGCAACTACGCTGACGCGGGGGGCCATTGATCTTCGGTTAGCGCGTGTCGATGCACCCCGATTTTTGATCATGCGCGATCGCGCGACGCAATCCATTCGTGCAAGTGATCGGTTTGATCCAACAAATGGGTGTCCCGAACTAGGGACACCCCCTAGGCCTCTCGAACAAGTTCGACAGGCAGCCTGACGGAGCGACGTTCTCGACCGTGTTCCGAGACGTCGTTGTCATTGCCAAAAACGCGACCAGGCCCCCCGAACTGTCGTTCAGCGCTCGAGCCTTGACCCGTGTCGGACGTGAGCTTTCCGAGGTGCTGGTGAGAGAGACCGACCGCCGACAGATCAAAGCCATCGTGGAGCTAGCCAAACAGCGTGGGTTCCAAGCGGCAGCGCATCTGCTACTAGCGCGAGCCGGCGACACAGTATCCTTCGCCAATCCGCCGATCGAACTTCCGGATTGACCCATACGGTCGGACCGAAGAAGGCGCTCAGTCCGCGCCGGTCTCGCGATGCGGCAGCAGCACAAGGCCGGCGAGCATGCTTTCGTGGACCACTCGGGCAAGAAGCCGTCGGTGATCGATCCGAACACCGGAGAGGAGATCAACGTCGAGCTCTTCGTGGCGGTGCTAGGCGCCTCGAACCTCACGGACGCGCAAGCGACGCCCCCGCAGACCGGGATCGACTTGGGGAGCCCCGCCTCCCCCCGCCGCGCCGGTCGGCCCCGCCCCCCGCCCCTCCTGAAGCTGCCGAAGCGCGGTACCGCTCGCGGAACGCGGCTCACACGCGAAGGCCCCCAAAAGTGAAAACCCCTCGCAGGACCAACGAGGGGTTTCGGGGGGCGTCCCTACGTAGACGAGTTTAGAACCGCGGTGATCGAGCTCGGGAGGGCGGCGTGACCCGCGGATGTGGTTGCGTGCAATCATGCGCGCCATGGTCGAGCCCTCCTCGGAAACGAACGAGCCCTTCATCGGCTTCAGCCGCCTTCACGACGCCACCCTCGAGACCATCGTTCTCGATTGGCCAAACGGGGTAGTCGAGATCCGCCTCAAGACCGTATCGGGGACCGTTGTTCTGCAAGCATCTGCAGTTGCACGGCTCTCATGCCCTCGCCTTCATCCGTGGGGATCGAGTTCGTCGGTCAACGAGGTGCGATCTGCGCTCACGTCCGACAGTCGCCGAGTCGTCGAGATCGAGATGCAGAGTGGTGACGTGATCGCGATCGAAGCTGGGAGCTTCACGACCGAGAGTTGAGGTTACAAAGCGCGCGATGGTGCCGGTAGAAAGTGTCACGGTCTCGGGCGGATATACGAGGCCTCCCTACGTGGACGAGTTTAGAACCGCGGTGATCGAGTTCGGGAGGGCGCCTTGACCCCTCGCAAGGCCCCCGGCCTCACCTGTCCGGTCTGCGCTGAGCCTCGAGCCGCCCGCGCCAACGCACGGTCCTGCGGTGATGGCGCGTGCCGACAGTCGGCATTCAAGCGCAAGCGCAAGCTCATCCGCCGGTTCGAGGGTCGACACGGCAAGACGCCTCCGCGCGAGACGATCGCCGCGATCGCGATGCGGTTGGCGTGGAAGCCCGGTAAGTGGTTCACGGTGGAGTGGGCCGCCACCGCGGCCGCGCGTTCCGGCATCCACTTCGGCGACGCGGAGCTCTCGAACTTTCTCGGCGAGCTCGTGGAGGACGTCCTCGACGAAACCGTTACCACCTCCGGCGTTCGGCTGTTCACGTTCCCGCCACCGCCGACGGTCCTCACGAATCGCGCAACGACGGCTCGGCGTTCGCCGCGCAGAGCTCCTAAGAGGGGCGCGCGAGCGGGGGCGAGCATGCGGGTGACGGCAACGGAATCCGCTGCTGCCCTCGCCGCGCCAGCCCCGTCGGCGCCGCAGGCGCAGGGGCACGGCCGTGAGGCCGCGGCCCCACTTACCCATGTCTCCGTGAAGATGATTGCGCCTCCGACGATCGACGGCGGCACGGCGTTCAAGCTCCAGGTGAAAGCTCACTGCTGGAACGAGCAGCTTCGCCACCTCGTCGAAGCGGCGGACCGCAACGGATGGAAGGCGATGCGCAACACCGTCCCCCTCCGTGATGACGACGGCGTCGTTATCGGCCCCCCCCAAGGTCCGGCGTGGCACTCATGGCGGCATCACCCTGGAGTTCGAGGGAGAAGCGCAGCTCAACCTCTACGACAGCGGCGGGTACGCCATTCTGATCGCGAAAGCGAACGCGCTCTGGGTCAACGGCCTCGAGTCGTGGATGCGCACGTGGTTCGACCGTGCGAGCTGGCTCTTGCTCGGCCTGCACTGCGATTCCCCTGCCGCCGCCGCGGCACTGGGGTGGAAGACCCGAAACATCGAGCTCTGCGCCGACTTCACCGGGCTCAAGTTCTTCCACGCGGACGTCTCGTGCTTCATGGGGACAGGCCCCGACGGGCCGGGCTGCTTCCAATCCAAGGGCTACAAGCAAGACGGCGCCGCGGAGACGATCGAGAGCGGCAAGCGTCGTCGAAACGTGTTGTCGCTCGGAACGCACAACAAGACGCAGAAGGTTCTCGGGGACAAGATCCGCCCCGAAGAGTCCGTCTACTCGTCCACGTGGCGTGCGTTTGGATGGGACGGCATGTCGGAGGTCCGACGCGTGGAGCTGCGCGCTGACGGGAACGCGCTCAAGCTGACAAGCGCCAAGGAGAAGCTCGATCTCCAGTCGCCCGACGCGCTGCTGAACGAGCCCATGCTCCGTCGCTTCTGGCGGCACGCAACGAGGCGGCTCTGCCTTGCGGTCCCACCGAAGAAAGGGCGTGCGCTGAGCCGCGCGAACGTGGACCCGCGCTGGAGGGCCGTGCAAGCAGCCGGCGGCGACGGCTTCGTACCTCGGTTCGTCGTTGATAGGAGCGAGGCTCGGCGGCTCGATCTTGCAGTCCTGCGCGAACGTGCGAACCGAGACCTGCTTCGCGCGCTCGCTCGTGCCGTCGGTCTCCACAAAGACGACGATGCGCGCAGCGCCGTGGCGAGCCTCATCGATGAGGCGACGAACGCGGCGAGCTTCAGCGGGCTTGTTCAGTCGGCTAGGGGAAACCGCGACCGACGCCTCGGGCTCACGTGCTGAGCTTTCGAGCGTGGGGCGCATGCGTGCACCTTGCTCGCATCGGGACGCGAACGGAGCGTGGGCGTCGGGATGGTGTGCACGTATCCGCCGACCGGGATGGCGCTGATATGGGCAGGAAGAGACCGCGATACGGTGCGTGGAGCCCTCTGCGTGCGCCTCGCCGAGAAAAACAAGCGCGTGTCGCACGCAATGGCGCCGCTCCCCGCCGACCTACGGCACCTGTAGGCAGCGCGCCATCACCTCGATGTTGCCGCTGCCGGGGTAGCCGAACGTGCCAGGACGAGCGAGACACCGCCAGCCGAGAGTGAGGGCGGGCACGCCATCGTTCATCATCGGGTTCCCCGTCTGGACAAGGCCCTGCGAGAAGACGCACGAGCCGGAGAGCATCACGTCGTTCACGTCGTCGCAGTATGCGGTGACCTCGAACGAGCCATCGGCCTTCGGCGCATTCGTGTAGGAGTGCCTCACGTAAACCTGGGCACGCGTGATGAGCGTCCCGTCCTTCCCAGCGGCGCCCGCCGGACCGGCCGGTCCACCAGGACCTTGGAGCCCCATCGGTCCGACCGCCCCGACTGCGCCCGGTTCTCCCTGCGGACCAGTAGGCCCGGTAGGCCCGGGCGCACCCGGGTCGCCATTCGGCCCCGCCGGCCCTTCGGGGCCTTGAGGTCCAGGCGGACCAGGAGGCCCCTGGGGGCCGGCCGTCCCTTCGCTCACGCTCGTCGGCGTGTCTTTGGGCTCGCACGTCCCATCGGCGACGGTGGGAGCGACACCACCGCCGGTCTTCTCCGAGCCACACGCCACCGCGGCCGCCGCGGCGAACGTCATCGTGATGATCGTCTTCAACATGTCCCGGTCTCCCTTCGATGACTTCTCGTGCCGACGCGCACGGCACCATCGCGACTAGCGCCACGCCCAAGCGCGCATTCACTCCCGCGCCTTCGGGCCGAGTGGTCGTGCGCGACGTTCCGCCCGCGCCTGCTACCCGACTGCGTCCGAGGCACCGCCCCGGTCGCTACAGCATCGTGGTCGTGGCCACACCCGTCCGAGGATCGTAGGTGCACTGGTAGTTCGTGCGGATCGTCGCTCCGAACGAGTTCTGCGCATCCACCCACGACACGTAGACGGTCGTGCAGCCATCCTTCGAGGTCGGCTTGTCGTCGTGATCGAAGATGCCGGGGTGCTCGGCGCTCTTCGGCGACTTCAGCACGCGCTCGACCGCCATCCGGCAGAGCGCCTTCACCTCCGCCTCGTCGACCGGTTGAATCTTCGCCGTGGGACCGAGCTTGCACGCCTTCCGCAAGCGGTCCTCGTCGATTCGTTCCGCGCTCATCTTGCAGGCGCCGACGTCCTTGCCGGTCTCGTCGCGCACCGTCGTGAAGTCGAGCTTCCGCGCCTCGCAATCGGCGGACGTCTGGGGGCGGTCCTGATAGAGGATGTTGCGATCGCAATCCCAGTAGTGAGGCTCGCCCGGCACGTTGTAGGCGATCATCTCGACGGGCATCCGGTCCTTGGCCTTACAGACAGGCAGCATGCTCGATCGCGTGAGCTGCTCCTGCTTGTACCCGGCGGCGAGGAGCGCGGGGTATGCGGCCTTCGCTTTCGCGTCCGCCTCCTGCTTCTCGACGGCGCTCTCGAGCGCGGCGAGCTCGTCCGCGCGCCATGACTTGCACACGTCCCGAGCTGACTGAATGCCGGTACGGCTGCCGTTCGGATCCCCGGCGGCAACACGCGTAGAGGCAGTCTGAATCGCGACGGCGCAGTCCGCCTCCTGCTTGTGCGCGGCAGACCTGAGAAGCAGGACCAGCCCGACGAGGACCAGGAGCCCGCCACCGACGAGTCCGGCGATCAACGCGGGCGACGCCTTGGGTTTCGGTGCTGGCGGAGGCCCGCCCTGCCAGCCCTGCGGCGCGCTTCCTTGTCCGTACTCCACGGGCTGTCCCCACCCCTGACCATGTTGATTCACGCTCGTTCTCCTTCGCGGCCGAGTTCGGCCGACTGACATTGTCTTCGTCCCCGCAGATCGCATCAAGGACTTGATCTTCGTATCGGGCCTTCATCCTGGGGCTCGCTTCCCAAAGCCTTCGAGACGATGGCTTCATCGTCCCGCTTGCCGCTCGGGCCTCGCCTCCGTCAGGCCCGCATCGATGCCGGACTCACCCAGGCTGAGCTTGCAGAGCGCGCGGGGGTTGCGGACGCAACGCTGAGCAGGATCGAGCGAAACCGCCTCGTGCCGTCCATCGAGCTCACGACCCGAATCGCCGCAGCACTCGGGCTGTCCGTGGACGCTCTCCTGAGCGGTCCGACCGCGAGCCTGACGAAGCCTCGCGGACTGCGACGCTCCGAAACCAGGCTGCTGGCGACCGTTCGGGACCTCGACGAGTCCGTGGTCGACGACATCAACCGGGGGCTCCGGCTCATCATGGCGGCTGCTCGACGCGCGGCGAAGAAGTGACCAGGGCGCGGGTTAGACCGCGCAGGCTCGCGGGTTAGACCGCGCCGAGAAGCGCAGGCTAAACCGCGCCCCGGCCCCAGCGCCTGGGGGCGCTCTCCCCGTGGACGACGATGGCCTCATCGATCTCGAGGATCACGACGGCGAGCTCTTCGAGGTCCTCGGCGCTCGCGCGCTCCTCGATGGCCTTGCGGGCGAGACGGAGGGCGCTGGCGAGCAGGGCGTCGATTCGGCGTCTGGGCATGCCCCGACTGTCACCACCCTGGATAGCGAGACCACTCGGTCGCGGTGTCAAACCTCTCGCTTCGCACCGCGACCAGGTCGTCCGCCACCCGCCCGATTACGTCACGCAACTCGAGGTCGGCGAGCCAGCGCGCCGGGATCACCTCGTGGCCCCATGCCGTCCCGAGTAGCTGTCCCGTGAGCGAGCCCGTCGAGTCCGAGTCGCCCGAGTGATTCACCGCGAGGCACACGCCGTGTTCGAAGGACTCAGCCCGGAGCGCGCAGTAGAGCGCGATCGCCAGCGCCTCCTCTGCTACCCATCCACCGCCAAGTCGCTCGACCGCCTCGGCCGTGGGGTCGCCGCCCTCGTCGGCAAGCTTCAGCGCCCCCCCGAGGGCCCGCGTCACGACATCGGAGCCCGCGACGTGCGCCAGGAAGGCCATCAGCGCGTCGACCGCACGTCGGAGCTCGAGGCCCTCCACCAAGAACGCGATGAGCAGGGCGAACGAGCCGCCCGCCACGATCGCGGCGGGATGCCCATGCGTGACGACTGAGGCGTCGGCGCCGAGCTCGTAGGCGGGAGACCGGCCCTCGTCACCGCGAGGCTGGCAGACGAGGCCCACCGGCGCTACGCGCATGATCGTCCCGCACCCCTTGCTGTCGTTGCGGGCGGCCTCCCCGAGGGTCACGGTCTCGGCGAGCGCGGTCAGGCACGTCTTCCCTGGCGCCCTCCGGGCCCAGAGCCGGCGCTCTCCGATGAGCCAGCCATCCGGCCACGGCTCCATGGCGGCGACCTCCGCCCGTGGCTTCACGCCCTGCGTGACCAGCCAGCGCACGTAGGCGTGATGGATGACCGCTCGAGGCGAGCAGATGCCTCGCTCCACTTGGCGCACGTACGCGCGCACGACGCCCTCGGCCGTGAACAGGGTCATCTGCGTGTCGTCCGTGATCGCTCCGACGCGTCCGTACGCCTCCAGGTAGTCCGCTATGCCCTCCCGCCAGCGCCGCCGGATGTTCGCCAGCGAGAAGAACTCCACCGGCGCGCCGAGCGCATCCCCCACGGCGCCCCCGAGAAGGCACCCTTTGACGCGAGCAGCTGTTCGATCGTTCTGGTCCATCACGTGCATCATGGCCTCCTCTGCCCGCTCCGGCGTTCCCGAGACGGTCGTCACGTAGACGAGCACTGGTGAAGATCGGGACGGATGGCAAACGGACAAGGGCGAGTGATCGGATACACGCGCGTAAGTACAGAGGAGCAAGCGGCAAGCGGCGTCAGCTTGGACGCTCAGGAAGCGGCCCTCCGCGCTTACTGCGCCATGCGCGGCCTCGACCTCGTCGAGATGATCGTCGACGCCGGAGTCAGCGCCGGGAAGCCGCTCGCTTCGCGCGAAGGTGGACGTCGCGTGATCGACCACGTGCGAACAGGCAGCATCGTCGCGGTCGTCGCCTACAAGCTCGATCGCGTCTTCCGAGACTGCGCCGACTGTCTCGCGGTCGTACGGGACTGGGACGAGCGCGATGTCGCCCTTCACCTCGTCGATCTCGGCGGGCAGACGAT
>Ga0066256_1001079_pt1 | contig 23967 bp, 18 predicted proteins | sample ThiBio_1000_biof_FD_87107 | JGI IMG/M metagenome (GOLD analysis project Ga0066256, IMG submission 87107) | Wastewater bioreactor microbial communities from Cape Town, South Africa - Thiocy_expt_1000_biof (version 2) | ecosystem: Engineered > Bioreactor > Thiocyanate-remediating >... | reverse complement strand
TGTTACGGCCGGAATTTAAAATAATCGGTTTTTTTGGAGTGAGTTTATCGGGAAATATAATATCCGGTGCTGTTTCGTAACCCTCGTTTGAAACTTCTAAAAGCTTTTTCATAAGGCGGTTTCTTTTACTGAGTTCATAAATCACCCCCGTAGCAGTTGCTGCTGCTAACCCAATCACCGTAAAACCTGCAAGTCTGAGTAGGCTCTTCATTAAAAAAATTGTTCTTCCTGAAATTAGATCATTTTTTGCAATAAACCTGATTTTTGTTGCCGATGCTGCTAAAATAAGGGATTTTGGCAGCACATTGATTTCAAAATAAATCATTTACTGATAATTAACAATTACAATTGCTAATTGTTGAATTCGTGAGAATTATTATACAGCAATCGCTTTGAAAACAACCACCTGAGCAGGTCGGGTTCACTAAATGCCGCGTCCCAACTGTTATGGTTAGCATCAGGGTATAAAGTAAATTTAACGGACACCGCATTTTTTTTCATGGCCTTTACCATGTTCTCCGAATAAGCCGGCGGCACCACATTATCTTTTGCACCATGAAAAACCCACCAGTTCGTTTGCTTCAGGTTTGAAGCAATTGATGGATTTGCCCCGCCGCAAATAGGCATGGCTGCTGCAAATGTATGGGGCATCCGGTTTACGAGTTCAAAGGTTCCCATACCACCCATGCTCAGGCCCCCCACATAAACCTGGTCTTTTTTAATTTTATACTGAACAAAAAGATTATTAACGAGGGATATCAACATCTTCATGGGTGTTGACGGTTCGCCCCCGTTTACGAAATAAAGGCTTCTTTCATTTTTATCGTTAAACAGAAATTGTGTATTGCTCCAGAATGACCTTTCGCTGCATTGAGGGAATACAACAATTGCAGGGAAGTTTTTTCGGTTTGCTGCCTGTACAAATAATTTCGCGCCATGCGTGAGTTGCTTTTCGTTGTCGCGCCCGCGCTCACCGCTTCCGTGTAAGAAAAGTACCAGCGGGTATTTTTTTGAGGCGTCAAAATTTTCAGGCAGTAGGAGGCGGTAAGGCAGCGTGTCTCCGTTTTGTATGAACCAGAATTTTTGAAACAGGGAAAGATTCTGGCCAAACACCTGGTACGAACCAGAACCAATTAAAAACAGTAATAACAAAACGGCTTTTCTCATACTATTATTTTTTCAGGTAAGGTTGCATTGCCTGCTGCCATATCTTATAGCCTTTAACATTCATGTGCAATTTGTCTTTCAAAAATATGTCATCCATCGGGCTGCCATCGGGTTTCAGCATTTTGCTGTAAACATCTATAAAGGCTGTATTTTTCTGGCTTTTTAAAAACAGGGCAATCTTGCTATTTGCTTCTTTATATTCTTCTAAAAATCTTTGTCTGGAAGGGCTGGGCTTCATACTCACATAGGCGAGGGGTGTGGCAGGATATTTTGACCTGATGAGCCGGAACAGGGTTTTAAATCTTTCAGTAACTATGTTGGCTGTTATAGAATCGGGTCCCACAAAATCATTCTCACCACAATAAACTATTATTTGTTTTGGCTGATAGGGATAAATAACTTCATAGCGGTACCTTATCAAATCAACCAGTTTTGAGCCGCCAAAACCACGGTTTATAATTTTATGTTTTGGAAAATAATCTGCAACATCTTTCCAGAATGTAAACGATGAACTGCCAATGAATAAAATTTGGCCGGCTGCCGGAAAGCTGCTGCTGTCAGCCGTTTTGAATTTTTGAATAGCATCCCAGAAAGGGAGTGGCTGTTTTTGTGCAAATAATAAACTGCTGTAAAATAAAGCTGCAACTAATAATAATTTTTTCATTTTTAATTGGTATAGAATCGTTTAATGATGACTGTGAATGTAATCACTATTTCAGCCAATTTATTTTTTTACTTTTCACATCCCTTGAATTTGACCCAACCATAATTTCAAACTCACCCGGCTCCCAATCATACTTAAGGCTGTAATTATAAAACTTCAAATCTTCCGGCGTGATGTTGAACGATACTGTTTTTGTTTCCCCCGCCTTTATCCATATTTTTTGAAATCCTTTTAGCTCTTTTACCGGCCTTGTAACCGTTCCCACAATATCACGAATATAAAGCTGCACCACTTCAGCGCCATCATATTTTCCTGAGTTAGTAACCGTAACACTTGCCTTTAATGTTTGATTACCCTTTAATGAATTGTTGCTTAAATTGATATTTCCGTAGTTAAATGTGGAATAACTTAACCCGTAACCAAAAGGGTACAACGGATCATTTGAAACATCCAGGTAGTTGCTGCGGAATTTTGAGAACCATTTGCCTTCCTGCAACGGGCGGCCTGTATTTTTATGGGCATAGAAAAGAGGAATTTGGCCAACGTTTTGCGGAAAGGTCATTGAAAGTTTTCCTGATGGATTTACATCACCAAACAATGCATCAGCAATTGCGTGCCCGGCTTCGCTACCCGCAAACCAAACGTTTAAAATTGCAGGTACATTTTTATCTTCCCAGGTGAGTGTTAATGGCCTTCCTGTAAAAAGAAGTAAAACAACGGGCTTACCGGTTTTTAAAAGCTCCTTTAATAATTGCTGTTGAACTTTAGGAATTTCGATATCGCTGCGGCTGCTCGCTTCACCGCTCATCTCTGCGCTTTCGCCAACGGCAGCTACAATCACGTCTGCATTCTTCGCAACTTGCAGCGCTTCATTACGTATCGCTTCCGCCGAACGCCTGTCGCGGTTTAAAGATTTACCAAACATTGTTGCGTGGCCTTCAAAAACTGAGTCTTCCGAAAGATTAGAGCCCTTCGCGTACAGCACTTCTGCTTTAGTGCCCAGCACATCTTTCAAACCCTGAAGTACAGAAACACTCCGATCCTGCACCGTGGCAACGCTCCAGGTGCCGGCCATATTATTTGCGGCATCGGCAAGCGGACCGATCAATGCAATCTTTCCGGATTTTTTTAGCGGCAGGATAGGCGCAGTGCCTTGCGAAGGATAAGGAGCATTTTTCAACAGTACAAAACTTTGTGCAGCTATTTCCCTTGCTGTTTTTCTGTGAGCGGCAGTGTAGATTTCAGATTTAGCCCTTTGTGCATTTAAAAATTTATAAGGATCATCAAAGAGGCCTAACCTGTATTTTGCTTCAAGCATTCTGCGGCAAGCGGCATCAATTTCAACCTGCGTGACTTTTTTCTCCGCTAAAGATTTTTTTAATGTTTTTAAGAACCCTTCGCTCACCATATCCATATCAACACCGGCTTTTAAAGCCAATGCTGAAACTGTTTGAAGATCGCCCATACCGTGATCAATCATTTCATTAATGCCTGTATAATCAGTAACCACAAATCCTTTAAAGCCCCACTGCTTGCGCAACACATCCGTCAACAACCATTTATTACCGGTAGCAGGAATGCCGTCTATTTCGTTAAAGGATGCCATCACGCTACCTACGCCGGCATCCACCGCAGCTTTATAGGGCGGGAAAAACTCATTGTACATCCTGATGCGGCTCATGTCAACTGTATTGTAATCCCTGCCACCTTCACCCGCGCCATACAACGCATAATGTTTTACACATGCCATAATTTCGTTGTTGGCTTTCAGGTTGCCCTGATATCCCTTCACCATCGCTTTTGCTATTTGTGAACCGAGGTAAGGGTCTTCACCGTTACCTTCTGAAACCCTTCCCCAGCGCGGATCGCGACTAACGTCGACCATGGGGCTGAACGTCCACGAAATACCATCAGCACTGGCTTCGATGGCTGCAATTCTTGCCGATCTCTCGATAGCTTTCATATCCCATGTGCAGGAAAGTCCCAAAGGAATTGGGAAGGTGGTTTCATATCCGTGAATCACATCCATACCAAATATCATGGGAATTTTTAAACGGCTTTCTTCCACCGCAACTTTTTGTATGGCGCGAATTTTTTCAACGCCTTTGATGTTGAACAAACCGCCCACGTTACCTTTTTTTACGTTAGCGCCAATATCAGAATTCGTTGCCGTACCGGTTGTAAACTCACCGGCGCTGGGCAGGTTCAACTGGCCGATCTTTTCTTCCAAAGTCATTTTGCTCATCAGCGAACTGATGAAGGCGTTCATCCGCTGGTTATCGGATTTTGCGTCGCCGGTTTGCGCGTCTAAATTTTGAGTAAACAAAATAAGCGCGGCAAATACTAAAAGTTTAAACTGCTTCATATGCAAGGTTCTATATTTTTATTTTTTCAGATAAGGCTTAAGTATTTTTTGCCATATTTTATATCCCTTGGCTGTCATGTGCAAATTGTCTTTTAAAAAAATATCATCCATCGGGCTACCGTCAGGTTTTAGCATTTTACTGTACACATCTATAAATACAGCATTTTTTTGATTTTTCAAAAACGCTGCAATCTGTTTATTTCCTGCGTCAAATTTATCCATCAGATGTTTTCTTGAGGGGCTGGGTTTCATGCTTACATAAGCAAAAGGCGTCGCGGGGTATTTTTCGCGAACGAGGTGGAACAATGTTTTAAAACGCTCGGCTACAATATCAGCCGTGACGGTATCGCTGGCAGCGATGTCGTTCTCCCCGCAATACATTACAATTTGTTTTGGTTGATAGGGATAGATCACATCATAACGATAGCGGATGAGATCAACTAATTGTGATCCGCCAAAAGCCCTGTTTAAAATTTTATACCCCGGAAAATAATCGTTTACGTCGCGCCACATTGTAAAGGAAGAGCTGCCGACAAAAAGGATTTGATTGGATGCGGGAAATGCAATACTGTCCTGTGATTTAAATTTCTGAATATCGTTCCAAAACGGAAAGGGCTGTTGCGCATTCGCCACAGAAAACCCAATAACAAAAATCAGAAGTAGTGATAATTTCTTCATACTAAAATAACGCAGATGCGTAGATTAAGTTGTTTGTGGCACAAAAATATTAACTCTAATATCCTTTTAAATTAATTGCCGCAGATTCGAAGATCAGGCTATTGCCGCGATCCTTTTATACTGTAAAGAATCGTCATAAAAATTTAACGGGAGGCCAGCCCCAACCTTCGAGATTGCAAGATAGTTTAATCCCTGATTAAAATGATCTTCAATAATTGCCTTCTTACATTTAATTACCAAAATGATTTTATCATAAACAACAAAATCTGCATAAAATTTATGTGGCAAAATCGTTCTTACAATTCGCCTATCTGCGGCAAACCGTTATTTTACTTCGATCACCTTACTCCTTTCACTTACGCCGTTTTCATTCACCGCCTCGATACAATAATAGTACGGCTTTTGCAAATCCATGGCTTTCATCCAGTATTCATTGTTGCTATGCACCATGATGCTCGTGTACAATTTATCAGGATGGGTACCATAATAAACATTGTAATCAAAAACATTATCACCAGGGCGCCACTTTATAAAAGCACTACGTTTGTCTTTCTCCGTTCGCAGCACAACAAACCCTTCAACAGGCGAGGGTTTAGCGCCGTTGCCGTTTCCAAATATACGCAAACCGCTTATGGCAAATTTCCCCGTTGGCATGTGTATGTTTTCAAGCTTTATAAATCGTGCGCTAACGGGTTTCATAAGCTGAACATAATCATGCGGCACATCAGTTTTGTTATTGCTTTTATCAATTAACGTATTCCACTTTTTACCGTCAACCGAGTAGTACATTTTGTATTGATGATATTGATTGTTCCATTTACCCAGCCTGTTTTGATCCACATCCTGATCGGCGTAATTGATCTGCACTGCGTTCACAGTTGATACATTTCCAAGATCGGTTTGAATCCATTCACCTTTATTACCGGTGGCTGCACTCCAATAAGTTTTTGTGATTTCGTCCACAGCATTATTGGGCAAATAACCGCCAAGCGTCGATGATACCTGTACGGGCTTGTTGTAGTTCAACAGCATCCAGCCGGTAAAATAAGGAGACGTACCTTTTTTCCCGTATTCATCTTTAATGCCCCGCGCGGGAATATAGTGCGGATAATCACCGAAAGTAGTGTTACACCACATCACGCCGTCTTCATCAAAACCAGTGGGCCAAATGCCCAGCCTTCTTTCAAATGTATTTTTTACGGAAACAACCGTCGTAGATACATGCCAGTAATGCCCGAAGTTATCAGTAAAAGTGGCTCCATGCCCGGCGCCGCGCACATAGCCCCCTAATTTAATACTGAGCGGATCGCTCTGTGCTTCAAAAGGACCGAGAGGCCCGGTGCCCACCAGTAATCCATCGGCGTAGCCGCTAAACTCAGTACCCGGCGCGCCATATTGCAGGTAATATTTTCCATTATGTTTCGTCATGTGCGAGCCTTCAATAAATGGGTCGAGAAATGTATTATCCATATGTTCGCCAAAACGTTGCCAGCCGTAGCGCCAGGGTTCCAGCACATACATTTCTTTACGCGTGCCATAAGGTTCCATTGTTTTACGGTTCAGTTCAATACCATAAAACGGCCATTTATTGCTGCTGCCGTTATACATATAAAACCTTCCGTCATCATCCGTAAAAAATGAAGGATCCCAGCCGCCTAAGGCAAAGCTGTCAACCAACGGTTTCCATTCGTTAGCTTTTGGGTTTGTACTCATCCATATCGTAAATGTACTGGTATAAGTGGAACCAAAGACCAGCATCGTATCACCAATTATACCAACAGCCGGCGCACACAATTCGTCATACACACCGCCACTCCAGGGCCGCAAAAATTTTCGGTTGATAAATTTCCAGTTGAGCATATCATTGCTCCACCAATAGCCCCACTGATTGGTGCTGAAAAGATAATAATCGTTCTTATAGTTTACAATTATCGGATCTGCAGTAGCGCGGTGCCTGCCCCAGGTGCTGAAGTTGGGTATGGGCGTATAACCATAATCGAGGTTGAGAGGGTTATAATAGGTTTTCCTCTCTCCATCTGACACAGAAGAAGGTTGTGCGTGAGCATTGCTTTCAAAAAGTAATAGGCTTAATAGCAGCACTATTGCTGAACGCCTGCCTGTTCGGCTGACCGGAAGCGTCGCAAGGAAGTTTAATAATTGTTCTGAAGCTCGTTTAATAAAATTCTTTTTCATATTGACAAGGTGAGAATCCCTTTTCTTAAGGACAATAAAGTTCGGCCATTCTACTAAAATGCATTGAGGATTTTTATTGAGCTACCTGCAATCTCTAACACCTATTGTTTTGCAATATTCAAACGATACCGGCTTTTGTGCAGCGGCATCGTTGCGTGCATTTCCGCCAGGTATCGCACTCTTCATTCTCGGGTTCAGAGGTCGGCGTTCGCTTTGCTTTCTTTTATATTCTTTTCGAACTCGGCAACCGACATTGCGTCCTTCAATAAAAATTCGCCAATTCTTGTACGGCAGAGGCTGCTGAGGTAAGCGCCGCAACCCAATGCTTCGCCAAAATCATTGGCCAGGCTGCGTATATACGTGCCGGTGCTGCAAACCACGCGAAACTTAACGATGGGCAGTTCGCTGCTATCCACTTCAAACTCTTTTATTGTAACTTTTCGTGGTTCCAGTTTTACATCCACACCCTTACGCGCCAGTTCATATACCCGTTTGCCGTCTTTCTTTATGGCTGAATGGATGGGCGGTACCTGATCAATTTCACCCATAAATTTTTGAGTGGCTGAAATGATTTCTTCTTTAGTAAGGTGTTCATACGGTTTGAAGTTTTCCGGCTTACTTTCCAAATCATAAGTAGGAGTAGTGGCGCCGAGCGTAAAACTGCCTGTGTATTCCTTCTCCTGCGCCATGAATTCGTTTATCTTTTTGGTGAATTTTCCGGTGCAAATGATCAACAGGCCGGTTGCCAACGGATCAAGCGTTCCGGCATGGCCAACTTTTTTTATTTTAATCAAATACCTGATCTTTCTTACTGCATCAAAGGAGGTCCACTGCAAAGGTTTATCAATTAACAGAACAGCGCCTTCGGCAAAATTTGTGTGTTGTAACGCTTCAATAGTCATCGCGGCAAAAGTAAATGGTCTGGACTATGATTTTTATGATTTGTTTGATTAATCTGATTATTAGAGAAAATCATGTTTAATTTTGAGGTTATGAATTCTCTTGCAGGATGGAAAGATACAATTGTGGCACTGGCAACTCCACCCGGTGTGGGGGCGATTGCTGTAATACGGCTTAGTGGAACCGAGGCAATTACAATTGCCGATAAACTGTTCAGGGGTAAAAAATTGAAAAACCAAAAAAGCCATACGGCCCATTTTGGGCAAGTTCTCGCGCCGAGCACGGAAGAAGTGATAGATGACGTGCTCGTTACAATTTTCAAGAACCCGAAATCTTACACCGGGGAAGATACGGTCGAAATCAGTTGCCACGGCTCACCTTATATTCAGCAGCAGATCATTAACGCCTGTGTTGCTTGTGGCGCACGGCTTGCAAGGCCGGGTGAATTTACCCAACGCGCTTTTTTAAACGGAAAGATGGATCTGGCGCAGGCAGAAGCCGTTGCCGATGTCATTGCGGCGAACAGCAGAGCCGCACAGCAAACGGCGTTGAAACAATTGCGTGGGGGTTTTTCATCCGACCTTAAATTATTACGTGATGAGTTGATAAACTTTGCTGCTTTAATAGAATTGGAGTTAGATTTTTCTGAGGAAGACGTGGAATTTGCCGACCGTAAAAAATTTCAACAACTGATCTCAAATCTCAAATCTCAAATCTCAAATCTTATTAGTTCCTTTAGCCTCGGTAATGCTATTAAAAATGGAGTGAGTGTTGCGATCATCGGCAAACCAAACGCAGGAAAATCTACCCTGTTAAATTCTTTGGTGAATGAAGAGCGTGCAATTGTAAGCGAAATTGCAGGAACTACGCGGGATACCATTGAAGAGACTTTAAATATTAACGGAGTATTATTCAGATTGATTGATACGGCCGGCATCCGCGAACACAGCACGGATAAGATTGAGAATCTTGGAATTGAGCGTAGTAAACAAAACGCGGAACGCGCCGACATTATTCTACACCTGATTGACATGACCGACGAAGACCCGAACGATTTTCCCTGGTTGAAAATATATGCGGATAAAACTATTGAAGTGCACACCAAGTTTGATAAATGGCGCAGCCAAATGGAAGCTCAGGGTATATCGGTAACGCCACACTTTAGCCAAAACCGTATTGCCGCTAAAACAGATTTTGGAATTGAACAACTGAAGAAAGTGATCTTTGAAAAAGCAATTGGAGAATCCGTCAATACCGAGAACACGATCGTTACAAATGCCCGGCATCACGAAGCATTAGAAAAAATACTCGAAAGCCTCAATGCGATTGAAAAAGGAATGAATAAAAATATTTCGGGTGATTTGCTTTCTATTGACATCCGCCGCGCCCTGCATTACCTTGGTGAGATTACGGGCCAGGTAGAAGTTGATCGGGATATTTTAGGAACGATCTTCGGGAAGTTTTGTATCGGAAAGTAATTATTCTTCCCTTGTTTGTTAAGAAATTGTTTTTTCGCCAAAAAGATAAAAATAAGCTTATCTGAAAATGAAAGCTTTGTATGTACAATCATACTGCAAGGGTTACACCGGGTTGTAATCCTTAATTTTGCGCTCCATGAACATTCATTACGATATTGAAAATTTACCTGCTTTCAAAAATGCGGTCATTACCATCGGTACTTTTGATGGCGTGCACGAAGGGCATAAAAAAGTGATAGCGCAACTGGTAAAGGAGGCAAAAAAAGTAGGCGGAGAATCTGTCATCATTACGTTTCATCCGCACCCCAGAAAAATTGTGTCGTCTTCCATTTTAGGCATCCGCCTTTTAAACACACTGAACGAAAGGATTGAGTTATTGAGCAAATCAGGGGTAGATCACCTCATCGTTGCGCCGTTCACAGATGCATTTGCCAACCAGGCTGCTGAAGATTATATCAGAGAATTTTTAGTTACGAAATTTCATCCGCATACAATAATCATCGGTTATGATCATCGCTTTGGCCGCGACAGAAAGGGCGATTATAAGATGCTGGAAGCCTTTTCCGAAACCTACAATTATAAGATTGAAGAAATCCCCAAACATATACTCGATGATATTTCCATTAGTTCCACAAAAATCAGGGAAGCAATTATTCGCGGCGATATTAAATCTGCAAACACTTTACTAGGCTACGATTTCTTTTTTGAAGGGGTTGTGATGCACGGAGACAAACTCGGTAGGCAATTAGGATACCCCACCGCAAATATCAAAATCACAGATGACGAAAAAATAGCGCCCGGCGATGGAATATACACCGTTCAATGCGCTGTAAAAAATAGTGACGGCAGTTACGGAAAAATTCACGGAGGCATGATGAGCGTTGGTTTTCGACCAACTGTCGATGGCAAAAAAAGGGTGATTGAAGTGAATATTTTTGACTTTGATAAGGAGATTTACGGCGCGACAACGCGTGTTTTCATAAAAGCTTTTTTAAGGCTCGAAGAAAAATTTAACAACCTGGAAGCATTGGTAAAAAAGATTGATGAGGATAAAGTGAATAGTTTAAAAATACTTTCCGGGCAATGAGTTTACGCATCGTTACAAGTTGCAGATTTCAGGTAATGCCGCCTGTAATTCATAATCTTCAACTTTACTTTACATCATCGCCTTTACCACCAGCTCCTTCATCAAATCAGCATCTTCAACACGTGCCGAGTTGATGCCGATACTTTTTAAATTATACTGGTGCAGCAGCAGCAATATTTTTTCAGTTCCACTGAAGCCATAAGTTTTGGATGCTTTTAAATAATCTTTCATAAAAAAAGGTGAAACGCCTATCTGTTTGGCAATTGTCTCATCTGCACCGCTAACGCCGTAGGTCATATAAACCTTGCTGAAAAATGCATACAAAGAAGGCAGCACTAACTGCATTGGCGCAACTTTTGGGTTAGCTCCAAAATACTGGATAATTTTTATCGCCTTTGGCATGTCTTTATTTGCCAGGGCAGATTGCAACTCGAAAATATTGTACTCTTTGCTGATTCCAACAAACTGCTCAATGTCTTCTTCAGTAATTGACTTGCGGCTTCCAACGTTGATCAAAATCTTTTCAATCTCGTTTTCAATGCGGTTAAGATCGTTACCGATGTGCTCAACCAAAAGGGCATTGCCCTTCGGCGTAATAGTGTACCCCAATCCGTTCACCATTTTATTTACCCAATCCGGCAAAGCCGAATCATACATTTTTTTGGTAACTAAAACCTCTGCCTTTTCTTTAACCAGCTTTGCGAATTTAGTTCGTGCATCAAGCTTTTTATCTTTGTAAGCTACCACCAGCACTGTAGAATGTAGTGGATTTTGAAAATAGGAATCAAGCTTGTCAATTTCCCTAAGATGTTGCGCTTCTTTGATTAGCACAACCTGAAAATCTGAGAACATCGGGTAACGCCTGCACGCGTTAACGATGTCAGCCCAATTTGAATCACGGCCATAAAAAATTGTTAAATTAAAGGAAGCTTCTCTGTCTGATAAAATACGGTGTTCCGCAAAATCAACCAGTTTATCAATGTAATACTCTTCTTCTCCCTCTAGCCAGTAGATAGGCTTGAACACTTTTTTTTTCCATTCACTTAAAATCTTCTCGATAGCCATCGCGCTAAAATAATATTTTTAAGTAGTAAACGCTATTAATGTTAATAACAGGTTACCAATAGAGCGATTTGGCATAATTTCTGTGCGGAAAACTTGTCACTTTATTAAAAACTCTAAACTATCTTTAGAACAGCAAAATCGTAATTTAAATTCATCATGGCAAATACAAATTATCCATCGGCTACAAATCAGTCTGATACAAGCTCAAAAAACTCGGGAAACAGCGGACGAAATCTTTTAATCGGGTTACTCGTGGCCGCTTTGTTGGGTACCTGGGGTTATATGCTTTGGAAAAACAATTCAGGGGGCGCCGGTACCGGTAGCGCAGCTACGTCCGAAACCGAAATGGCGACTGCGTTGTCCGAATCAGATTCACTCCGGCAAATGTTTAACCTGGCTGAAATGCGGCTTGACTCAATAACCGGAGCCAATAACACATTACAGGGAGAAAAATCTGCCTTACAAAAAGAAATTGATGCAAGAAAAACAGAGATTAACAGGATTTTAAATGATAAAAATGCCACTGCCGCCGACTTGGGAAGAGCACGCCAATTAATTGGTGAGTTAAACGGACAGATTGGGAGGCTGGAGGCGCAGGTTACACAGTTACGTGGTGAAAATCAGGAGCTTACCGTTCGCAATACCCACCTGAACCAGGAAAAGCAGGTGTTGAACCAGAACCTTGCAACACGTACCACGGAGAATGATGAATTGGCCAACACTGTTGACGTAGCAAGTACGCTGACTGCAACCGGCATGTCCATTACACCATTGCGGGATGCAAGGAATGGTAAAGAAAAGCAAACCAATTTTGCAAGAAAGGTTGACAAATTGAAGATTGCTTTTAATGTGGAAAACAGAATTACGACTTCGGGCCCGGCAGATTTATACGTGATAGTGACAGACCCTAAAGGAACAATTGTACAAAACGCTGCTTTAAGCTCGGGGGCGATGACAACGCGCCAGGACGGTGACCGTAATTTCACAGCAAAAGTTCCGGTTGAATATGAAACCGGCACAAGGAAAGGTGTTTCCTTCCCTGTTGCAAACCCTGAGGGTTTTGTTCCGGGAGATTATAAAATTGAAGTTTATCACAACGGCTTTAAAATTGGCGAGGGCATTAGAAGTTTGAAAAAAGGACTATTTGGTTAATGTTAGATGATACGTTTAGAAAGCCACCCAAAAATTTGGGTGGCTTTTTCTTTTAAGCTCGATTCGCGCAAACAACAACGCACCTGCTTATAAAAATAAAACAGGTGCGTTGTTTAAAATCCCTTATTGTAACCCTAATAATGCCAACGCACAAAGGCTTCCATTGCCGCATAGTGCGTTAAGCCAAGGTCTGCGAAAACCTGTGCGGTATTGGCGTTCCTTTCTTCTGCACGTTGCCAAAATTCCCTGTCATCGGACCCCTGAAACGGCACCATATCTTTTTGCGATTGGTGTATGAAAATCCCGAAACGCTTTTTTAATACCTGCGACGGGCTCATGGGAATCGCCATTTCAATGTCTTCAATATTCCACTCCTGCCACGCGCCTTTGTAAAGCCATAGCCAACAGTCATTAATCCACTCATCACCTTCCGCTTTAATTCTCTGCAACGCTTCCAATACTGCTTTAAAACAAACAATATGCGTTCCGTGGGGGTCTGCAAAGTCACCGGCGCAGAAAACCTGATGTGGTTTAATTTGCCGAAGGGTGTTCATGGTTATTTGAATATCCTTTTCTCCCAGCGGGCTTTTTTCAATAGTGCCGGTTTCATAAAAAGGCAGGTTTTGAAAATGTATATTTTCTTCAGGAATACCAACGTATCGGCAGGTTGCCCTTGCCTCTCCTCTTCTTATCAGGCCTTTGATATTCCTGATCGTTGGTGTGTCAATTTGGTTTGGCTTTTTTGATGCAATATATTTTTTTGACTGATTTAATATTTTCTGCGGCTTGTCTGACCCGATCTTGGCGATCTCATCAAACCCCACCGCAAAATCTAAAAACCTCGTAACAAATTCGTCAGTCACGGCAATATTTCCTGAGGTTTGATAAGCCACATGCACATCATGGCCCTGATCGAATAATCTTAGAAAAGTACCCCCCATGCTTATGATATCGTCATCAGGATGTGGGGAGAAAATGATAACCCTTTTTGGATAAGGGACCGATCTTTCAGGATGTGCGGGAATCACAGCATTTGGTTTTCCTCCGGGCCACCCTGTGATGATGTCGCGAAGCATATAATACACTTCCAGGTTAATATCGTAGGCATCTCCCTTTTCAACTAAAAGATCGCTTAAACCATGATCATTATAATCTTTGTTCGTGAGGCTTAAAACAGGTTTCTTCAGCGCGAGCGCCATATTCACAACAGCTTTTTTTATTGTCTGGGGGTTCCATTCGCAATCTCCTGTAAGCCAGGGAGATTTTATTCTTGTTAATTGAGACGCGGCCGCTTCGTCTAAAACAAATGTAACATTATCGTGGTTCTGTAAAAACGAGGCAGGAACCAATTCGGTGTCATCCTCCTCCACAGCCTCTTTCACAGCGTCTGCTTTTCCTTCACCCCAGGCCATCAATATTATTTGCTTCGATTTTAAAATGGTATTGATCCCCATCGTAATAGCCTGGCGCGGAACTTCGGACATATTTGCAAATTCAAATGAATTTGCCTGCCTTGTTGAATTGGTTAAATTCACCAGCCTTGTTTTCGTATAGATGCCGGAGCCGGGTTCATTAAAACCAATGTGGCCATTGTTGCCGATTCCTAAAACCTGAAGATCGATGCCACCCGCCTTGCCTATTTGCTTTTCATAACTAGCGGCTTCGGCTTTGATATCATCCTTCCCCACTTCACCATTAGGAATGTGAATATTTTCCGGTTTGATGTCAACGTGTGAAAAAAGATTGGCAAACATAAAGCGGTTATAGCTTTGCACCGCTTCCTTGCTTATGGGATAATATTCATCCAGGTTAAACGTAACCACGTTTTTAAAACTAAGCCCTTCTTCTTTATGCATTCGAACCAGTTCTGCGTAAAGCCCTTTGGGGCTTGAGCCGGTAGCAAGGCCTAAAACACATTTTTTCTTCTCCTTTTGTTTGGACCTGATTAAAGAAGCAATTGTTTTAGCGATGGCTAATGAGCCTGCTTTTGCATCGGGATAAATTTCTACATCAATCTTTTCAAGACTATCGATCTGGCTTTCATTTATCGATTTTTTCTTTGGCATAAAATGATTTATTTATTTTTATAAAAATGGTTCACGCCCCAAAGGTCATAGCGTTTTATTTGCATTTGCAGGCGGTTATTAAATTCAGCAAAATCCCGGTTTGCCTGTTGTGTCCAGCCCACCTCTGACAATGCTGCAATTCTTGGGAAAAGCATGTATTCAACTTTTGCAGGGCTTTTCATTTGTTCCGTCCACAAGTTTGCCTGCGGCCCCATAATAAAATGTTTTTGCGATGCGCTTAAAACCTGCGGAACAACTTTCCACGAATAAACTTTTTCGATGGGAAGATACCAACGATTATTTGAAAAGGTTACGGAGTCGTCGTGTTTTTCCTGCTGGTGGTCAAAATAGGCATAACTGCCCGGAGTCATGATAACAAAGTGGTTTTCTTTAGCGGCGGCAATGCCTCCTTCCTCCCCGCGCCAGCTCATTACAATTGCATTTGGCGCCAGGCCACCTTCCAGAATTTCATCCCAGCCAATCAAAGATTTACCATTTTTGTTCAGGAATTTTTCCATACGCTGTATGAAATAACTTTGAAGATAATGTTCTGCGGGATGTTTTTTATCGCCCTTAATTTTCAGGTCTTTTATCCTTCGCTGGCAGTTGGGGCATTTTTCCCAATGCTTTTTTGGCGATTCATCGCCGCCCACGTGAAAATATTTTGAAGGAAATAACGGCATCACTTCTGAAACAACATCCTCCAAAAACCCGAAAGTTGATTCTTTGCCTGCGCAAAAAACATCATCAAATACACCCCAGGTTTGTTGTACCTGCTTTCCCTCCCTTGAGCCGTTCAAGGGTGTTTTGGCATCTACAAAAGTTGATTGACCGGGAAAACAACTTAAATAGGGGTATGCCGCAATAGCCGCCGATGCATGCCCCGGCATTTCAATCTCAGGAATTACCTCAACATGCCTTTTTGCGGCATAAGCGACTATTTCTTTCACCTGTTCCTGTGTATAATACCCTCCATAATGCAGGCCGTCATTGCCTGTTCCGGGGTAAGGGCCAATGATCGTTCCGTTTCGCCAGGCACCTACGTCAGTTAATTTTGGATATTTTTTTATTTCGATTCTCCAACCCTGGTCATCGGTAAGATGCCAGTGAAAAAAATTGAGTTTGTGTAAGGCTATGTAATCGATATATTTTTTAATAAATTCTGCAGGCTCATCATTAATTTGAACTGCGGGAATTACTAATGTGGTTGATTTAGTTACCGGGAGTAGCTGAATTAATGTTTGCATCCCGTAAAATGTTCCCGCGCGTGTGTTACCAATGATCCGAACTGAGTTTGCGTCTGATATTAATTGATATCCCTGAATATCGGTTTTAAATGATCCGGTAGTGATAAAGATTCCATTGGCGCCACCTTTTGTTACAGCCAGTTCAAACCCATAGTAGTTTCTCAAATACTGATTAAAGAAATCAGCCGTATTGCGGTCTTCCTCACTTCCAATTACAATCGGCGTTTGCGATGTGATTGTATAACTTCCCTTGCCGGGGATTATTGATTTTGGTTTTGGTACGATTGCGAGTTCCTGCGATGCTGCATACGTATTTATACTTAATAATGACAGAAACAATAATATCAATCTCATAACTTACATCATAATTAATGGTTGCCAAGTTACGTCTTTTTTTACATGCTAAAACCGCTTTCTACGGCGCAACCGTTTGCTTAAAATAGTAAAGCCTCACATTTAGGTTTTCGCTATTAACTTTTCAAGAAGTGTAATCTGATTTCCTGCTCGAACGTAATTGTGTCCGGGATATTTTTCACCGTAATAAATATCGTTATTGAGATAGTCTGTCAAAAATCTCAGCGCCTGCATATAAATCATAAACGTTCCTGCATATAAAAAATATCGCTTTTCAGTTTGGGTCAGCTCATCATTCATTTGTTCTTTATATCCTTCTACAATGGCTTTATAAAATTCATCCCGGATTTCGATTTTACTATAGTCTTTTTCCTCTTCGCTCACCGGGCTCAAATAAGTCCTCATCATATCGCCAACATCGCTAATGAAATAGCCCGGCATCACGGTATCCAGGTCAATCACACAAATACCTTTTTCTTTATTATCAAAAAGAACGTTGCTGATTTTTGTATCGTGATGGGTTACCCGAAGTTTAAAATCGGGGTTTGCCTTGATTTGCTCATATTCTTCCGCAATATTGGAATGCTTGTTCAATCTTCTAATAAAATCAGCGGATTCTTTAATGCGTTGTTCATTTCCGTTTTTCAAAGCCTCCAAGTATTGTGTATGCCTTAAGGAAAGATCATGAAAAGACGGAAGCGTAATCTTTAAGTCTTTCATATCAATACCAGATAACAATTTTGTAAACATACCAAACTGACGAGCCGCTTCATAAGCCAGTTCAGGCTTTTCAACCACGTCAAAAGAATGGCTGTTTTTTACAAAAGGGAATGCACGGTAGTATCCCTCGCCATTGATATAAACGAGAGTTTTACCGTTTACAGTTTTATGTGGTGCGATGAAACGATAATCTTTGAAATTTTCTTTAAGATAGTTTGCAACGACTCGCAAATTGGTGTCAATATCCTCCGGCCTCTTAAATACGTTGTCGTTAACTCGCTGAAGAATATATTTTTCCTCCTTCCCTTCAACCACCCAGGTGTGATTGATAAGGCCGCTACCATAAGACCTTACATCATAGTCGTTTTGATCAAAACCAAACAAACTCAAAACCTCTTTCATACGGATTCTAATTTTTTTAAAAATAAGACTTGAAAATTAAATATTGGTGTGCAATCGTTTGTACAGGTTATTTTGGCTGGCTTACTATAGCAAAGGGGACTTCTATAGAATTGACAGGTGTTTTATTTCCTGTATCAGGTTCAGCATTTGAATCTAACAGGGATATCAGCATTTCCATTGCCAATTTTCCCTGTTTATATGGAAACTGATCGATTGACACAACCGGTGGAAACGCGGCATGTTTATTTATTGAAATATTAGCAAAACTGGCAAAAATAATTTCATCGTTTACCTTTACACCTTTATGCGTCGCATATTTTACAGCATCAAGGTGAACATAATCATTGAACGAAATGATAGCATCCGGTCGTTTTTTCAAACTTAAAAGACTCTCCATCGCGTCGCAGGTGGATTTATCTGACAAATCAGTTTGTTCCACCATTTGCATATCCACTTTTAGTTTTCTTCTACTCACGCCTTTAACATACCCGTCAAATCTTTCCTTGCTCGCCGAAAGTTCAGAAGGCCCATTAATGAAAGCCACACGCTTTCTGCCCTTCTTGAAAAGAATATCAACCATTTGTACCATGCTGTTATAAAGATTGCAATAAACTTTATTAACTTTCTTGCCGGATGGCACCCTGTCGAAATACACAACCGGAATGTTAAGTTTATCCAGGGCATTTATATGATCGTAGCTATCAGTTTCTTTAGACAGGGAGATCAGTAAACCATCCACACGCTGTCTTTTCATGGCGTTAAGCACCTGCTTCTCTTTTTCAAAACTGTCGTGACTTTGTCCAAACAGGATTGTGTAGCCGTGCTGCATTGCCATATCTTCAATTCCATTGATACTTCTTGAAAAAAAGTCCTCACTGATATGTGGTACAATTACCCCCACCACAAAGCTCTTTTGCTGTTTAAAAAATATAGCTTTGGTGTTGGGCTCGTAACCCATTTCGGCTGCAATTTTTTTTACGGCTTCTTTTGTTTTGATACCGATGCGCGGATGGTCGCTGAGGGCGCGGGAAACTGTTGAAACAGAAACATTCAGCGTTTTTGCAATTTCTTTTATGGTTGGAATTCCATCGTTCACACCAGACTAATATTATTTTTTAAGAAAATTTCAATTCGTACCCGCCCCTCTTTTAAAATTCAGGTAGGAAGCTGTGAGTGCAGCAAAGCCGCTTACAAGCCCGCCCACCAAACCGGTAACAAAAATCAAAATAGATGGGCTGTTGCCTATCTTTAACAATTGTCCTGTTCTGCCTGCAAGAATTCCGGCATTGGACGAATTGATTGAAGCGGCTAAAATTATCCATAACAAAAATACGCCTATAAATCCAGTAATAAAAGAAGCGGAAGGCCGCTGAGGCAGTAACAGCGAAACTAAAAATGCAATTACCGCAATTACCCACCAGGGAAAATATAAACCGGCGAAAAACGAAGCTGCTGCGATGATGATGATACTTAAAATAAAACGCATCTTGTTTTGTATAATGGTTAAATGATTATTGGTTTTAGCAAAAACTACGAACTTTAATTCGCAACCTCCCGGTTTTCATCAGCCGTTGTGAAAGCTCATCGTCCACTTTACCCGCTTATCCGCTTTTTCTTCCGGCTTCATCATCCAAAGTTGATAGTATTTGCCGTTGGCCCAGGTATCTACGGCATTATCATAAAACCTGCTGCCGGGATTACCGCTTTGCCCACCAGGATAAACGCCGAATGCCTCAGTTGGCGAGTTCATGTGAACGATCATTCGCCAACTGGGGCCGTGGCTTTTTTTAACGGCATTAATCACATTACCCCAACCTCCAACATTTAAACCCGTTCTCGCAAAAGGGGTAATCGTTCTTAATAAATGAAAAATTGAAACATCTTTAAATTTTGCCCACTGCAATTTACCCTCCTTTTCCCTTTCAGAAAGAAGCGCCGAAGCTTTATTCAGTGCGGCGGTTACCTCAGTTAGCAGGTCTTCGTGTTGCGGTGTGGTAACATCATCAACAAAACCCAGCGCCGTGGTATCCTTTTTTAAAAGTTCCAATGTAGTTTGCTCTTCAGGCAAGTCGTTAAACCCAACATTTTTACCTAACTCATCATACCAGATATTTCGCCTCAGGCTGTCAAACCAAACCTGGTAAATCGTCTGCCCGCGCGAGGCCGCATCGGCCATAAGATTCCACTCTTTTACTTCTTTATAATATTTTAAAGCCGCAGGGCTTAGAGCCGTAACGTTCACATTTTGCAACATTAACGGCAACATATCTTCTGCAGTAACATTAAACGTATTATTATGAAGGTTCATCATATCCTGAACCGTGGCACTATGCATTGCTGATAAATATCTTTCAATAGCAATACCTCTTGCGGTGATGTAGCCCCCGGGAATAAAATAAGGATAGGCTGCATCCGCCGGCCGCTGGTTGGCACTTTCTAAAAATCCGCGCTCAGGATTTAAAGCATGAGGGTTTTGATCCTGCGGTATAAAATCCTGCCACCAATAACTACTATCTTGGCCGGGCATCACATAAAGTCCCTGCCCGTTCCACCGATTCGGAAATTTTCCCTGCTGCCAAATTGCTATATCGCCGGTTTTAGATGCGAAAACAAAGTTCTGGCCGGGGCATTCAAATGTTTTGATGGCATCCACATATTGATTGTAATTGGCTGCGCGATTCAACTTATAAAATGTGCTGCCATCGTCGCCCGTTTGGTGTGCCATCCATTTAACCGCCAAAGCGGCGCTGTGAGTGACGGTATCCGTAAAATTTCCATCATAAATTACCGGACCAAAAACAGTGTAGGAAACGGTATCAAAAACTGATGGCGCACCTTTCACTTTTATTTCTTCAATCCTTTGTTGTGTTGGCCTCCATTCATTATTAAACCAATACTCTTTTGCTGATTTGTCTTTGTATTTTATGGAATAATAATCTTTCACATCACGCTGTGAATTGGTGACGCCCCAGGCGATACTATCGTTAAAACCAATAATAACAAAGGGGCTTCCCGGCAACGTAACACCATAAGTATTTGTTTGTGGGGTGCTTAATTGCATTTCGTACCAAATTGATGGTAACGAAAGTTCCAGGTGCGGGTCATTACAAAGAATAGGGAAGCCGCTTGCCGTTTTCTTCCCTGCAACTACCCAGTTATTGCTTCCGTTGTCCCTGTCGGGCTTATAAGCTTCGGTTGCTGCTGTTGTAAACCCCGATCCGAAGTAGGCAGAATCGGCACTGACGGGGTATTGTGGCTGAAAAGAAGGTGTGGGAAAAATCGTTCCTTTAGGCACTATCGGCACAAGCGAATCATTAATTTGCGGATATAAAGTAGCAATTTGTTCGCTGGTTAGTACTGATCTTAAATTTGTGTAGGCCAAATCATCTTCGCCCGATGCGAGCATTTTTGCCATCATCTTTAAAAGCAAGGCCGTGCGCATATTCGTCCACTCTTCGGGTTGAAAATTAAGTAGCTTATATTCAAGCGGCAGTTCGTTTTGCTTTAAAGAATTGATGTACGCGTTGATGCCGGCAGTGTAGGCACCGTAAAAAGATTTTGCCTGAGGGTCCTGTTCCATCGCACGCAAGGAATGTTCCGCAGCATACTTCATCCCAAGCCTGCGTTGCTCTTTGTCGTAGTTGATTGCCATTGGTCCCGCAATTTCAGATGCCCGCCCTTCGGCAGCGCGGGTTTGTAAATCCATTTGAAACAGACGAAATTTTGCATGCAGGTAACCCTGAATAAAATAAAGATCTTCATCATTCTCCGCAAATACATGCGGCACAAGCCTTTCGTCAAAATACACATTTGCCTTGCCCTTCAGTTGCGGAAAAGAGAGCGTCTCGTTAAAACTGTAGTTTACACTTTCAGCATTTTGCCAAAATCCGCTTTGCGGGCTTAAAAATTTGCCCAAAGGCATTGGAAGGGTACTTCCCCACGGCCGGTTTAAGGCCCAAATTAAAAACAAAGTAATTGCTGCAGTTAATAAAAATCGAACAATGCGCATACCGTTTGATTGTACGGCAAGATAGTATTTTTTATGTTACCAACTGTTGAACATATGGCATCCCTGTTGCCCGTCTGTCCACACGGCTGGTACTCTGCGCTTCTACTTTGGGAACGATTTCTTCAATCATCAGCCGGAACCCTGTTTCTTTTGTAGGTCCTGCGTAGCCCTCGATTTTGCTGCGAGGACTTTTCGTCCGCTATCCAACATGGCCTGGTGTAATATGTATTCAATTTGCCCGTTCACGCTGCGAAATTCATCCCCAGCCCATTTCTCCAAAATCTGATAAGTTTCAGAGTCAATCCTTAGCACAAAGTTCTTTTTATCTTTCAAAACTTATATTCTCTCGGTTTACTGATAAAGTGTTCCGGCATTTAAAATAGGTGTTGCTGCTTTTTCACCGCAAAGCACTACCATCAGGTTGCTTACCATGGCGGCTTTGCGTTCGTCATCAAGCTCTACGATATTCTCTGCTGAAAGTTTTTTTAAAGCAAGATCTACCATGCCAACGGCGCCTTCAACAATTTTTGTACGGGCTGCTACTATTGCCGTTGCCTGCTGGCGCTGCAACATAGCACCCGCAATTTCAGAAGCGTAAGCGAGGTGAGCAATGCGCGCTTCCTGAACCACAATACCGGCGGGCTGCAACCGGTCGGTCAGTTCCTGTTCCAGAATTTTATTTACCTGGTCTCCGCCATCGCGAAGCGTGATATTTGCATGTTCGTCTTCCAGATTATCGTACGGAAAACTAACTGCAAGGTGACGAACTGCCGCTTCACTCTGAGTTTTTACATACTCCATATAACGCTCCACATCAAAGGCGGCTTTATAGGTATCTCCCACTTTCCAAACTATTACGGCGCCAATTTCAATGGGATTGCCCATTTTGTCATTCACTTTTAAGGTTTGCCCCTGCAAATTCTCTGAGCGAAGGCTCACCTTTTGCGTACCATAAAGCGGGTTGATGAAAAACAGGCCATTGTCTTTTACCGTGCCAACGTATTTGCCAAAAAATGTCATCACACGGGAGTGGTTGGGCTGAATAATCATCAGGCCTTTAATAAAAAAGAAGAATGCGATTGCCGCTAACACGCCCAAAACAATAAGCAATGTCCCATTTCCTCCGTTTTCGAAAGTTGTGCCGCCTTTAATAAACAACCAGACAGATACCGGTAACAAAGCAAGGCAAATAATGAGAGCCAGAAAGCCCGACATCGGTTTTACAATCTTTTCCATAAAAATTTGATTTGATATTAAAATGATATCATAAAGATATATACCATTTTTGAATTGTAAAAACTTTTTCCATCTTTCTCAAACCTTTTCAAAAAAGTAATGTTAGTGTTGTTTTGTCATGAAATTGTCATCATTTGTTTCACCATTTAAGCCCGAAGATGAAAATAGTAAAAAGTCGCCTCGCCAAAACATTTTTTCTAATTCTCATTTTAACCTTAGCAAATTTTTCTTTATTCGCTCAGAATCATACATTAATAACCGGATATGTTTTAAATGAGGCCAATAACAGGCCGGTATCATTTGCAACCATCGCTGTTCCTGAAATGAATAATATCATTCAGGCAAATGACTCGGGTTATTTCCGCTTGGAAGTTCCTGCCGGATTATACAACATTGAGATTTCAGCGGTAGGATATGAAACCTCAACGTATTTTGAGATTCAAACCAGCATAGCGAACCCGGTGCAATTGACAATTCTTTTGAAACCTGCGCAGGTGTCGCTGGATGAAGTAGTGGTAAGGTCAACGCGGGATAAAACGAGGGAAAGCCCCGTTTCGCTCCGCAACCTTGGCGTCAATGAAATTCAGCGCAGCCCCGGCGGCAACAGGGATATTTCCAAAGTAGTGCAGGCTTTGCCGGGAGCCGGGTCTAATAATACTTCAGGTTCCTTCCGCAACGATATTATCATTCGCGGTGGCGGCCCTTCAGAAAACCGATTTTTTATTGATAATATTGAAATACCTACCATCAACCACTTTTCAACACAGGGCGCCAGCGGCGGGCCGGTGGGTTTGATTAATGTCGACCTTATCAGAAATGTGAATTTTTTTACAGGTGCGTTTGAAGTGAATAAGGGCAATGCGCTGAGTTCGGTGATGGATATTTCCCTCAAAGAGGGACTTACCGACAGGTGGTCAGGGGCTTTGACGTTGGGCACAACCGATATCGGTCTGCGCGGTGAAGGGCCATTGAGCACTAATACATCCGCAATTTTTTCGGTAAGACGATCGTACCTGCAGCTACTATTTAAAATACTCAAGCTCCCTTTTCTGCCTACTTATAACGACTTTCAATTTAAAACACATACCAAATTCAACGATAAGGTGGAACTGTCGTTTTTGGGCCTCGGCGCCATCGATCATTTCAGGCTTAATAAAGATGCGAACAAGAGCGAGCAGCAGCAA